>MDTB01211361.1_pt1 | contig 166585 bp, 165 predicted proteins | sample 811161 | NCBI WGS metagenome assembly MDTB01 (sample SAMN05326650, study PRJNA326480) | marine metagenome | isolation source: seawater | place: Mediterranean Sea | collected 2009 | reverse complement strand
TTCGATATTGCTTGTGCAGGATTAATGGTTAAACAAAAAAAGCTTCCTGACCATGGATTCACATTTAGTGATGAAGGTAACTGGAATAATATTCAACTATTGAATATCGATAGAAGACACCGAGCTGTCCAATCATGATATCGGTTTTATACGAGGGCTCTATATACCATCCCATTATGTCATCCGCATCAAAAGCTTCTGGATCAAAACCATTATCAGCACTAAAATCCCATCTTGCATAAAGTGCTCTAATTCCAAAACCGCTTCTGTGCGCATAATCGACGTGAAATTCATTCAACCACGCATCGGCATCAATCGTGTCATCTGTTCCGGTATAATCAGCGTGATAGTCAAAGGTATACGCTACTTCCAAACCTGGTATTCCGTTGTAGAGAATTCTACCCATTATTGCTAAGTCTTGATCTTCCGCATTACCTACTTTTTGTCTTCCACTCCTTGGACGCATAGCGCTCGAGCCGGTGGTTGGAATCACCAGTCCACTGTGTACATTTAAGTTATAGTTCCAACCCGGTGCAAGACTTCCCCATAAGCCGAGTGTGGCTTCCGTCCATGTGGTTGGAATGACTTCTGCTTCAACATTATTACGGTCGACTCCATAAAATGTAGTAGGCTCATGGGTCAGATTAAGAAGTCCAATAGGCAAAATATCAGCACCAGCCCTAACGTGGTGATTGGAGTTAATATCCATCTCTAACCACATAAGTTCAAGAACCACATCACCTTGTCCGGTGCCATCATCGGTATCTTGCACATGTGCATGCTCAAATTCCAACTCAGTTGCCAGTCTGATCCAATCATTAAATTCATGCCCCGTAAAAAAAATGAATCGATGGATGTCGTTTCTGTTGAGATCACCAGCACCATCTTTACCGTTAAGCATTTCTGAGTGTAATTCCCCATACCCTCCGACAGAGGTTTTAGCAGCCCACGAACCTGCTGAAATCTTTTTCTTACCTCCGGTTGGCGACCAACGAGAACGTTGAGCTCCAACGGCATCAGGAGATTGAGGCGTATTAATTGTTTCCGCACCAGCTTCACCTAATTGAGCTTTAAGTTCAGCAATTTCCTCTTGCTGCTCTTCCAGCATCTTAATTACATCCTCGAGAGATTTACCTTTATGACCATCAGCAATCGCTGAGCTACTCCCAAATATCAGTGCTATAAAAGCTACCGACCATAAGTTCTTAATTTTCACAATTACCCCCAAAAGGTTTTTCTAATTATTAATACAACGAAAAGCCAAATACCAAAAAAAGCATTTAACTCTACCTGGCTGGCAATCATATCCTTGATTGATTCTAAATGCAGATCATTTGCATTTATATTAACAATCATTTAAAGTGATCTTAAATGAGAATCATTATCAGATAAAAATCGACGAGAAATGGAAATAATTAATAAAGATAGAAATAGTATTGGCTTTAGCACTTCAGGTAAAATGCTCCAACTTTTAGTCAATAGTTGGTGCCGAAATTTACGGCACTCAACAATTGATTTAGCCATGATACTTGAGGAAATAGGCGTCGAAAAGTTTTTGCCGGGGTCATCCGAGCTCCTATCCGGAACATTGTCCCTGTTGCACGAGTCACTCACAAGGTGTTCCCCAGGTTGCTCTTGCTCCGCCCCGGCAAATCTAACCAAAACATTAACTGGAGACCTTACTCTATTTTTTGGTCTTCATCACTCAAACAATCAACCAGTATGCGATAAAATAGTTGACGTATTTTGGCAGACTGACAAAGCACTAGATCTCAAGAAACGAATAAAGGTGCTTTCTTTAGGCTTCCGATATGCTGGTCTAATAGTGAACCTTGACAAAGATAGTTGGGTAACACTTGAGCATTACCAGCGCTTGCTCTTCCCATACAATAAAACCATTCATTAAGAAAATTACACTATCGGGAAAACCGCTCAATGGGTGTTACTCGTAAAAATTTTAGACATACATTAATAAATAAGGAGCTTAAAAATGATAAATGTCAAAGTGCCGCAGGTAGTATTTAAAACAAGAGTCCGTGATGAATCAATTGGCGGGGACAATCCTTTTAAATGGGAAGATAAAACCACAGAAGAATATTTCAAGTCCAAGACTGCAATCTTGTTCTCTTTACCTGGAGCTTTTACGCCAACATGTTCGACCTATCAACTGCCTGATTTTGAAAAACTTGCTGGTCAATTTTACGATAAAGGAGTAGATGCGATTTACTGCCTTTCCGTCAATGATGCTTTCGTTATGAACGCTTGGGGAAAATCGCAAAATTTAGAAAACGTACAACTAATTCCTGACGGATCAGGTGAATTTAGTAGGAAGCTTGGAATGCTAATCGCAAAAGACAATTTGGGATTCGGCATGAGATCATGGCGGTATGCAGCAATTATCAAAGACCAAATAATCACTCATTGGTTTGAAGAACCAGGATTTTCTGATAATCATGGGCAAGATCCCTATACTGTTTCAGCGCCTCAATATGTATTAGAAAACATGTGACAGGAGATATTATTAATTCGATTTGAAATTACTAATCAACTCACCAAGTTTATATAGTTCGTCTTCCAGGGCACTTATATCTTCTCCAGAAGAAAAAAATAAAAAATTGTTGATCCCATAAAAAATTTCTTGCTCGATCTCGCTTCTTTCTTGGGGGGCACCCATTAGTATTACTTTTACTGATGAATAAGGCCTCCCCCGGCGTTGACACGCAACTCTTAGATCAGAAAGTGCATCACCTTTATATATTTGTTTTCGCAGCATCCAACCATCTGCATATTCAGCAACCCGAAGTGGAACCTTAGAAGAATTTGACCCTATAAAAATCGGAGGCATTTGAAACCTAGATAGACAACTATTAGCCTCTCGCCAATCCCCCTTCATTTGTAAAACCCTTGATTTAACAATATCCCAACGTGCATTAAACTCGCTTCCATGATTTTCCATCGCTTCGCGTATAAATCCACCTGCTATACCTAAAATAAATCTATTATTTGAGAGAACTTGTAGAGAGCTTACGCTTCTAGCAAGAAAATGTGCATCTCTTTGGGTAAGCAATGTCACGCTTGTTCCTAACATTAACCGCTTAGTCGCAGCCGCGCACGACGATAACACTGGATAAGGATCACAAAATCCACGTATTCTTTCAGGATCGACATCCTTTTTTAAAGTTTTGGAACGATCAATAGGAACATGACTATTCTCAGGGAGGAACAACGCATAAAACCCAAGTCTTTCAATGGTTTTATAAAGCAAACCACTTGATAAATACGGATCAAAATTAGTCAAACAAACCGAAAACGTTAGATCGCCTGAGTTCACATGCCTAACAACCAAATTAAATTTTTAGCTAACAAAGAAGGAGTCAAATTGACCTCAATGCAAACTATCGTTCATGGGACATCCTTAAGACAACTCGTAGATGTTTGTATTTCCAGCCGTTCTCAACTCTTACATAGTCATCGTCGTACCTTAGAGCAAACCATTTATTCTCATTTTCCGCTCGCATATCCCAAGGACCCATTATATACCAAGTGCCAGTTGCAAAATCACCGTCCACATTGATCAAAGGATTCATCATATTATGCTGCGAAAATGAAAACATCTTTTTAAAATTTTGGAAGAGAGTTTCGATTTCTGCATGCCCATTAGCAACACCAAAATCTGGACTTTCCCAAATTCCATCTTCTACAAACAAAGAAGCAATTTTATCGGGATTATGATCATCATCGCAAATGTGACTATACCTAACCTTAAGTTGCTTAATTGACTCTATATCCTCTAACCGTTGTACTCTTTCTTCAAGTGTTTTGTTGCTCATATTTTATCCCCTTGTGCTATCATTTCTTGTGGTCTGTTTTTTTCTATTCAGTATCTGTTCCAAATTCTTTATCCAAAACTCATAGTAGCCGGGTTTAGCTAGATCCGGTTTTTCGGGTGTTTCTCCACTTAATCTGATTTGTTCAATCAATAGATCTTTAAACTCATCCCAATCAAAATGACCTTGTTGATGAAGTAAAACCACCATCCCAAAAATCCGTTTTTCCCAGTTATCATGAAAAACTAACTCTCCACTTTTCCGTGGTAACTCTTCTACATCGGTCATATTGAAAATTTTTTGGTCCACACGCATTATTCTTATTTCTCTATAGTGTTTCGACCCCAATCATTGAGTCTCGCGTTACTATCTTGGCCAATTCCTCCTCACTCATATTTTTTGCGTAATTAGGTTGTTGCGGCAGAACCATGTATCTAATTTCAGCACTGCTATCCCATACTCTAATCTCTGTTGCAGAAGGAATATTAGTCCCGAATTCTTTAAGTACTTCTCTGGGCTCAATGACAATTCGTGACCGATATGGTGCTTCCTTGTACCATTTCGGTGGCAATCCTAAAACAGGCCATGGGTAACAAGAACATAATGTACAAACAACGACATTATGAACACTTGGGGTGTTTTCAACTACCACCATATGTTCCCCTTGTAATCCGCTAAAACCTAATTCCGCAATAGCCTTCGTTGCATCTGTTTTCAAACGTTGTTTATAGTCCTCATCAGCCCAGGCTTTTGCAACAACCTGAGAGCCATTTAGAGGACCTATATCAGTCTCGTAGATTTCTATTATCCGATCAAGAGCCTCTTTAGTTACTACTCCTTTATCAATCAATAACTGTTCAATTTTTTGCACTCTTTTTGTGAGTTTTTCCGTTTCTCCAGAATCGCGTCTTTTTTTAAGATAAGGATTGGAAGGAGCGTCATGATGATCAGACATCACACACCTCCAAATAGCTATGCCATAGATCGATATGTACCGCATCATTGGTTGGGTCGCGACCAGCCCATAATTCCCTCGAACTAAACCTTACGGAATACAACGGCTGTTCACATTCACCCAAACCATGAGCGAGTGTATCAGGGAACACAAAAGTGCCACGCAATTCTGTGATAATTCCTTTTTTACCTTTTATATAATTCGGAAGCCTGGTATGCCCCTCAGGACTATGTGGCAGTGCCCTTACCTCTAAACCGACTGCAAGTGGTTCATTTTCAGGAACACTTTCGCGGGCATAATGCGCCCCAGTAGCAACAATAGATTCTATATCTGTTGGCGTTAAGGGAACGCCAATATCTGATTGGGTAAAATTAAGTTCTTTTATGCGAGCCTCTACAGCTTCTAACCAGTGCTCGTAATAACTACTTGACAAATAATGTACGGGATCCATTTTCTCGATAGCATGCCTGAACGCGTCTATAGGGCCAAGAGCACCAAAGGAGCAAAGAGTTGAGGCAAACAACCGCCTCTCCCAGTCATCTACAAATTTTACATCTACGTCTTTGTTATCAATTTTACCAAAACATTGGAGACCGCCTAGGTCGTGAATTCCATTCATAACAATTGTCCTTTCACATAATAAGAATTAAATTATCATTTTTTCATTGTTTGTTGAAGCACTAACCAACTATACTCAAGCCGTAAATAAAAACTTAGTATTGGTGAAACTATGAGAAAAAACATTTCGTCGGACAGCAATAAACTATTAACAGGCAAATTAAGGGATGGAATGACAATAGCTGCAGGAGGTTTTGGTTTATGCGGGATTCCTGAAAATTTAATAAGAACAATTGCAGATTCTGGAATTAAAGGTTTAACAATTGTTGGAAATAATATGGGAACGGATGATAAAGGCATGGGTTTACTGCTAAAAAACAATCAAGTCTCTAAAGTAGTTGCATCTTTTGTCGGTGATAACAAAGAATTCGAACGGCAAGTACTTGAGGGTCTTTTGGAGTTGGAGTTGTGTCCCCAAGGAACATTAGCTGAAAAACTTCGTGCTGGTGGTGCGGGTATTCCTGCTTTTTTTACTAAAACAGCTCTAGGAACAGTGCTAGCTAAGAATAAGCCGACTCAAACTTTTGATGGTTCTGAATACGTTTTAGAACACTCGATAAAGGCAGATTTATCCATCATAAAATCCCATATTAGTGATGAGGCTGGAAATCTGCGATTTAGAAAAACAGCGCGCAATTTTAATCCTATGATCGCCACTTGTGGTGAAATTTGCGTGGTGGAGTGCGAAGAATTCATGTCTGAATGCCTCATGGATCCCGATGATGTACATGTTCCAGGCATATATATTGACTCTATCTTAATCGATAACCATTATGAAAAAACCATCGAGTTCCCTACTACTTTTGGCCATGAAATGAGTGGTATTACCCCAGCACGAGAAAATATGGCTAAAAGAGCCTCGCTAGAGCTGAAAGATGGAAACTACGTAAATCTCGGTATTGGTATACCCACATTAGTAGCAAATTACGTCGAAAATAATAAGGACATTGTATTCCAATCAGAAAACGGACTTCTAGGGATTGGTCCGTTTCCTAAACCAGAGGATTTGGATGCGGATCTAATCAATGCAGGGAAACAAACCATAAGTGCTGCTAAAGGTTCCTCCTTTTTTTCTAGCGCAGATTCCTTTGCGATGATAAGAGGCGGTCATATTGATATATCCATCCTAGGAGGATTAGAGGTCAGTGAAACTGGAGATTTAGCAAACTTTATGATCCCTAACAAAATGGTCAAAGGCCCTGGTGGGGCTATGGATTTAGTTTCTGGCGTAAAGAAAGTAGTGGTTCTCCTTGAACATCGTTCAAAAAACGGTGCAAGCAAAATCTTAAAACAATGCAAATTACCTCTTACTGGGAAAGGCGTGGTGGATTTAATTATAACTGATTTAGCCGTTTTTAAAGTTCTACCACACAATGCCGGGCTTTTATTAACTGAAGTTATGCCATCGTCTGATTTGGAAAAGATAAAACAATACACGGAAGCAAAGTTCAAAATTTCCGAAAACCTTGTCTTATAAAAACCTTTTTGAATAAGAAAATAACTTGTACATTCTGTTCGGTTATATAGTTATAACGAAATAATGTTGCACCGCCGCATTCCGTTGGTTATACTGCATTGCATCAACGTTAGGCAATTCTCCTCCCCTGAATCCTAACTTTGGTACCTCCCCTCCTCGCCCTGCTGTCTTAGTGACGGCGGGGCTTTTTAAATCTCTATCCGAGAAAATCTTGGACTAACATGATAAAATCTTCACGTCTATCATGATGCACCCAGTGTCCGGCTTTATCGAAAAGCTTCACTTTCACATCTTTGAAAAACTTAGTGCGGCCAGTTATGGAGGGATCTTCATGCCAACTATCTCTACCACCTACTAAAAGTGTGGGGCAAGTTATTTGCGACCAAAGCTTGTTTATCAACTCTTGTGGCATGTCATATGCTGGCCAACTCCGAATGTAGTTATCGAATTTCCAAGAATAAGTCCCATCTTCGTTTTGTCTGACGCCGTGTCGTGTTAAATGCTCAGCTGTCTCGTAGGACAAATGCGAATTCGCGGCCATCATACGACTAACCGCGTCGTCAAAATTTTCATATCTTTTTTCATTCCTGCTTGATAACAAGTGTCTTTGAGAAATCCACGTGTCTAGGCGATTTATTAAAGGTTTTTCATTCGGTAACCCTAGACCCTCAATGGCTATAAGCTTGCCGATTTTTGAGGGATACAATCCTGCATATCTTAAAGCGATCATTGCCCCTAAAGAATGGGCCACTAAGTTGACCGGGGTAGATAACTGTTGACAAATCAACTGATCTAAGTCGTACAAGTAACCAGCCATTTGGTAGTTTCCATCATTTACCCATTCACTGTCTCCATGACCACGGAGATCAGGAGCAAGCACACGCCAATCTTTGGACAAACTCCGAGCAACCCAATCCCAACTTCTTGCATGGTCGCGGCCACCATGTACAAGTATGATTGGTGGATTTGTTTTTTTACCCCATTCAACATATTGGAGCCTTAATCTTTGCGAATAGTAAACCTGAGAACTAGGCGATTCCATCTGAAATAACATCTCCGAGAAGATTAGCGTTACTATTCTTTATATTTTTAAGCAGGAAACCAGATTCGGATAGAACTTGATAAAAGAAAAACTCGCCGGTAGCCAATTTTTTTTTGGCAAATCTGTTATTTATTTCGTCAACAGTATCGAGCTTTGAGGCGGCTATCATAATTCGCAACCAAATATAGCCAAATATCACATGCCCGCACAATCTAAGAAAATACACTGCGGTGGATTCAATTAACTTCATCTCATTTTGAGCAGATTTTTCTCTGAGCCAAGTCGTCGCTTCGTTCAAATGCATAAGTGCAGAACTAAGCAAATCAAAAATTTTTCTATTTTTGACTGAATAACTATCAGCGGCCAGATTTTCTATTAATCGACCGATCAATTCTATAGACTCACCATTATCCAAAAGTACTTTTCTAAAAACTAAATCCATAGCTTGGATGCTATTTGTTCCTTCATAAATCATTGCTACCCTAACGTCGCGTACTAATTGCTCTATTTCATAATCTTTTATATAACCGTACCCTCCAAAACATTGAAGTGCATCACTCGCTTTAAAAAAAGCATTATCCGTAAAGTAAGCTTTAATTATTGGTGTAAGAAACCCCACCAACTGTTTAGCTTCTGCATTTGTCACTGATTCAAAATTTTCTTCCTCTAGGTCCATTAAGAAAGCAGTCCACAAAGCAACAGCTCTTGCTCCTTCCGTGAACGCACTGATACCAGCTAAAATCCTTTTTATGTCAGCATGGTCAATGATGGGTATTGATCCACCCGCCCCACTTCTGTCCCTTCCTTGCTTCCTCAACCGACTATAATCAATTGCTTTTTGCCTAGCCAGTTCAGAAATAGCGAGACCTTGCATACCTGTCTGAAGTCGCGCAATGTTCATCATCACAAACATTGAGTTAAGACCTTTATTCTTTTCTCCAATCAAAAAACCTTGCGCCTCATCATATAAGATCTCACAAGTTGCGTTACCGTGTATGCCCATTTTTTTCTCAACATTCATGCATTTCAAATTATTGCGTGACACCAAGTTCCCATTCTCATCAACGATAAATTTCGGCACTATGAACATTGAAAGACCTTTCGTACCAGCAGGTGAATCGGGAATTCTGGCTAATACTAGATGGATGATATTCTCGGTTAAGTCATGCTCTCCAGATGATATAAAAATTTTGCTACCTGTTATTTTATAAGTCCCATCCTCTTGCAAAACCGCGCTAGTTTTCGTCAAACCGAGATCTGTACCGCATTGTGGTTCAGTTAAATTCATAGTGCCCGACCAGACACCTTCTACCATTTTTGGCAAATAAGTCTTTTTCTGTAAAGGATCGCCAACTGTTGCAATCGTTAAAACCGCATCTTGTGTTAAACCTGGATACATAGAAAAGGCCATGTTTGCTGAAATACTATATTCTTCAAATGCAGTTGATATGATAGTCGGCAAGCCTTGTCCACCAAATTCTTGAGGCGCACTAAGTTTATTCCATCCTCCATTACAAAACTCTTGATAAACCTGCTTGAAACCAGGAGGAGTGGAAACGCTATGGTCCTGATTCAAAACACAACCGTGGTGATCACCAAGTTTATTCAAAGGGTAAATTTTATCCTCAACGAATTTACTACCTTGTTTCAAGATAATTAAAACATCCTCAACTGATAAGTCAGCAAAAGCGCCCCTCCCAAGATATTTATTTAGATTTAGGACATCATTAAATATAAATAGAGTGTCCTGCAACGGTGTTTTGTAAACTGACAAGCCACGCTCCTTTACCAAAAATCATAATTTAGCTTTATTATGTGATGAAAATTCGTAGTTGTAAAATTAACATTACATATATCAATAGCCAGACGGGCAACCGGCAAAAACAGTAGTTATCCAACTTTAAATAAATCGATTACCCATGGTCTAAAAAAAAAAAAAATTATATACTCAGACTTTATTCAGCAAAAACTTTAAAGAGAATCAATTGTGCAGTGTGAAATAATTGCTATTGGTACAGAACTATTATTAGGTCAAATTCAAGATACGAACTCTTCCTGGCTCGGGGAGAATTTGGCTTTAATAGGAGTTGATAATTATTATCAATCGAAAATTGGTGACAACGAAGAAAGAATAGTCGACGCTCTTAAATTGGCTCTATCAAGAAGTGACGCAATCATTTGCTGTGGCGGCCTTGGTCCAACTCAAGACGACATCACTCGAGAGGCTATAGCCAAGGCCACTGATTCGAAATTAATTTTAAATGAAAAAGTTGCAGAGAAAATCGAGTATATGTTTTCGTCACGCGGAAGACATATGACCCAAAACAACCTTAAGCAAGCAATGATACCAAAAGGAGGTATTGCTATAGAAGATCAACCTGGGACCGCGCCGGGAATCCTTTTCCCTTTTAAAAATAAAGTGATTTACGCAGTTCCAGGAGTTCCTTATGAATTAAAACAAATAATGCGGTCAACTATACTGCCAGACCTGAAAAAAAGATCAGGCTCAACCACAATAATTAAAAGCCGAACCCTTCGAACCTGGGGTCACACAGAATCTAAACTTGCTGAATTACTAGAACCTAAAATCGAGCAACTTAATGAATCCCAAAATACCACTCTCGCTTTTCTAGCATCTGGCATAGAGGGACTGAAACTTAGGATAACAGTGAAGGGAGAAACTGAAGAAGAAATTGCACAGCAATTAGACAATGAAGAGAAACATATTAGATCTATCATCGGTGATGTTGTTTTCGGCGTTAATAGTGAAACTATTGAACAAAGGATTTTAAAAAACCTTCAAGATAAAAACCTTACACTCTCGGCCGTAGAAATCGCAACAGATGGTCTTGCGTCAACCAGATTGGGTAAGGTTGATTCTCTTGGAAAGTATTTTAAAGGCTGTATAATTCCGAAATCTCAATTATCTAAACATCAATTATTACAACATACCCAAAAAGAAAGTGATTTTTCTGAGACAAAGAGACTAGCAGATGCAGTAAGAAATTTTTTCGATTCAGACATCGGTTTAGCAATAACATATTCTGAGAAGGAAGGAGTCAATTATCTCGCAATTTCAAGTAACAACATTCTAATTGAAGAAGCAATGAAATTACCTGGAGATGGAGTGAGAGTATCGCAATTTAGCGTAATCACTGCACTTAATCTTCTTAGGGTGCAGATCGAAAATAATTTAGTTTAATTTGTCAATAAACTCTAAATCAGAAACGGTATATTCAGCCAACCTCCACAAATACCAACAAGCTATTCCTCTGAATGGAGACCAAGTGTTTGTTATTTTCTTCGCTTTTCTAGAATCAATATCAAATCCATAGTAATTTTTAAAACCATTTCTTACACCCAAGTCGCCTGCAGGAAAGGTATCAAACCGGCGCAAATGAAATAATTTCACAATATCGCAAGTCCACTTACCTATGCCTTTAATTTGGATCAACAAATACTCCACTTCTTCATCAGAAAACGATTCTAATAAGCTTTCACTTGGAAACCCTTTTTCGAGAAATAACCGTGCTACTTTTATTAACGTCTCTATCTTATTCCTTGATAGACCACATTGTCTTAGTTGCTCTCTATTTAAATTGACAAACCGCTTAGGATTCACCCTACCAATTAGAAGACTAGAGAGTTTTTGATATATTGACTGAGCAGCTTTTACACTTAATTGTTGTCCAATTATAGTTCTTACTAACATTTGAAAAAGAGTTCGTTTTTTCCCGATCGCGAGAGCAGCAGGGCCATGAAAATGTATTATTTTTCTTAACTTTCTGTCATGTTTGGCCAGATAAATTGAGCCCTTAATAATTTCTTCTATTGCATTATTTGAAAAAACTCTTCCAGACTCCCGATAAAGAAGTAATTCTTGCCAAAATTTGCCGCCCTCTGGTGAGTACCCAATTATGCTTTTATTCGAACTTATTACTCTGTGACAGGGAATGAATAAAGGAGTCAAATTTTGACTCAAAGCACGACCTATAGCGCGACCTCCATTTAATAGCCCTATCTCATGGCCGAGGTCTTGATAAGATTTAGTTTGTCCTGAGGGGATTTTTTTTACGGCGGTGAAGACATCCTTTTGAAAATCAGTATATTGAGTACCAACGTCTTGATCGAGTTCAAGATTTACAGCCTTGGGATTCTCCAGATATCGCACTAATTGTTCAGCTACAGATTGAATGTATCTATTAAAACTTTTGTTTTCTATATTCTTATACTTATTCTTACAGTTGTTGATTAAGAACGTAGGCGTAAAAGGCGGTAATTCTAATGCATATAGATGATTTCTCGACCAAATCAGGCTGAAAGTTCCGAAATCAGTCTTCAAAAAATTGTAAAACATAAAATTTTTTAAGCTACTATTATCAATACTAATCTATCATGTTAAATTACGACTTTAAAATTTCCGGCAACAAGAGGTTCATCACTGAATGAAGTATCGACTCAATGAAGACAATATTGTGATAAAAGGAGACTGTTTTATAGCCGAAACTGCAGTGGTAATTGGTAAAGTAATACTCGAGAAAAACGCTAGCATATGGTTCGGGAGTATTCTAAGGGGAGATAACGAAACAATCAGCATAGGCGAAGGAACAAATGTACAAGACCTTTCTGTCCTCCACACTGATTTTGGTTTTCCATTAAAAGTAGGGAAAGGGTGTACTATAGGGCATAAAGTAATGCTACATGGGTGTACCATAGGAAATAATAGCCTAATTGGTATCAATTCAGTAATTTTAAATGGCGCTACTATTGGTAATGATTGTCTTATTGGCGCCTGCACGTTGATTCCAGAAGGTAAGAGCATTCCCGATAGAAGCCTCGTTATGGGTAGCCCCGGTAAAGTTATTAGGCAACTAACCGATGAACAAATAACTGGCTTAAAAAAATCAGCTTCTAACTATATATTAAATTTTAAAAGATTTAATAAAGAGTTATTAAAAGCAGATTGACCTTATTTCGACTAACTGCCATATCTTTTTATAATCTGTTTGCCAAGTGACATCATATGAACCTGATCAGGGCCATCAGCTTGGCGGCAGTATCTGGCATAATTGAACGCATCTGCCATGAAATAATCTTCTGTTAATCCTCCAGCTCCATGTATCTGCATGCATCGGTCTATTATATTTTGGACAGAAATTGGCACAGCTATCTTAGCGGCAGCAATTAGGTCCCGCGCTTCTTTAGGACCTACTTCGTCCATCCTTTTAGCCGTTAAAAGCGTCAATTGACGCGCTTGCTCTAATTCCGCATAGGAACAAGCAATATCTTCTTTAACTGATTGATGGTCAGCAAGTTTTTTGCCAAAAGTCTCTCTCGAAACTGCACGCTTACAAGCTAATTCCATTGCTCGTTGCGCAGCCCCAATCAATCTCATGCAGTGATGAATTCTACCAGGCCCTAACCTACCTTGGGCAATTTCGAAGCCTCTGCCCTCGCCAAGCAGCATATTTTCAACCGGAACTCTTACATCTTCGAAGTGAACTTCAGCATGTCCATGAGGAGCATCATCATATCCAAGTGTGGTCAAAGCTCTTATAATTTTTATGCCTTTAGTGTTTTTAGGAACTAAAATCTGACTTTGTTGTAAGTGCCTGTTTTCGTTATCGGGGTCGGATTTCCCCATTACAATGAATATTTCTGTCTTTTCATACATCGCATTGGTGATGAACCACTTTTTCCCATTTATAACATATTCATCGCCTTCCCTTAGAATAGTCGTCCTTACATTAGTAGCATCACTAGATGCGACATCCGGCTCTGTCATCACATAGGACGACCTAATTTCTCCGTTTAGCAAGGGTTTTAGCCACGTCTCGCGTTGTTGTTGGTCGCCGTATTTCATAAACACTTCCATATTTCCTGTGTCTGGCGCATTACAATTAAACACTTCCGAGCTCCATAGAACTCTTCCCATAATTTCTGCTAATGAAGCATAGTCAAAGTTTGAAAGACCTCCAAATTGCTTAGGAACGAAAAGATTCCATAAACCTTGTTCTTTGGCTTTCGTTTTGAGATCCTCGACTATCGGTACGGCTGAAAATCGATTTTCAGCATTTTTCAAATGACCGGTATAGTTATGTTCATTCGGGTAAATTGATTTTTCCATAAAATCAAGTAACCGTTTCTTAATATGTTCTGGTTTTTCGTTGATATTTGCATAATTCATAAAATTTCTCGATCTATCATTGGACGTTTTTGTTATCTTAATCATTATACGTCGATCTCACGGCGAACTAAATACCAGTTAACATTCATCTTGATGAAGATATTCTAGTTAATTTATTTTATAATTGTCTATAGAACACAATCAGACTAAATCTCAAAATAGTGCAAAAGAGGGGACAGTGTCGTGGCAAAATCCAATAATGGAAAATCGCAGGGAGCTGACATAAAGCAAAACTATTCTTTTAATGCAGTAAATGACTACAATGTTAGAACCTATCTGCTTGAACACCTCAGAAATAAACAAAAAAGACAAGCCTTGATCGATGAACACCAACGCTTCCCAAGAGGCGGGCCAACTTTACCTGGCACTCCGCCGCCACTGCAAAGTAGCGTATTAGCTCAACTAGTTGATTTTCTGAGAACTAGACCTCAGACCGGAAAACACACTATTGTTGAAACAATTCCTTGGGCAGAATATTCAATTGGTTTATTGCCCGGACGAAGAGGAGGAGTAGTAAAGATATTGAGAGAGAAATATCCAACTAGAGAAGAGGCGGAGCATGCAATATTTAAAAAAAGGGTCAAAGCCCTCTGTAGAGAATATGGAATCACCGACTAATTGGAGACTGTAAATGAAACAGGAGCAGATACTAAGGGTTACTGGATATACCGACAAAACCGCTGTAACAAAAGATGAAGAAATCACTTTTTTTGTTCACTCAGAATTCGGGGAAAGTTATAAATCAGATATTGTCCGATTAATTAATGGCGATACGAATCCAGAAGGACCGGGATTAAAAGAAAAGATAATTAGAAACAAAGCCAATAAGGTTTACAAGGGAAAACATCAACCATTAATGGCCGGAAGTTACCTAATAGTCCCTCACAACAAAAAGCTAGATTGTGACGATATTACCGTGTGCGCTTATATCTATCCAACCACTCCTATTACCGATGTTGAGGGAGTAGAAGTTGGAGAGCAGGGACTAATCACAAAATGGGATAACAAGAAACAAATGGGGTTCGGTCTGTTCATAAACAAGTCTGGATCTTTAGAATTCAAAGTTGGCAGAGGCAAGGGTAAAACAGAAATTTTTTCCCTATCAAAACCTCTCTTCAGAAAAGTTTGGTATAGAGTTTATGCAAGTTTTAACTCAAAAACCGGTGAAGTTTCAGTTAGCCAGCAAGCCTATGTAAGTATTACAAATGGCGGACACGGTATGAGTATGCTTCATCCAAAAGAAGATACAAATGACAGCAAAATTTTCAAAACATCCAAGCAGGCTTTAGGAACAAACAAAGCCCCGCTCTTAATGGCAGCTAATACTTTAAATATTAGCTCTGGACGAACCATCCATGGAGACCATTTCAAGCAACTCGATAGCCCTGTGGAAATACCTGAACATTTTCAAAAATACAACGGAAAAATAGAAAGGCCTAGATTATTTAACTCAGCAGTCAGAGAAGAAACTATTAACATGGTTTTAGGACAGCAAAAAATAGAGTCCCTTCCAAATGAAATAAAGGAATTACTTACAGCTTTCTGGGACTTTTCTGAAAATATTGGAAAAAATGCTGCGTCAACTCATGTCCCAGAAATGACTCCTAATAAGCTACACGCTATAGGGGTCAACATGCCGGTTAGGGGAACCCCCGGTTTTAATTGGTCATCCGATTATATGAGCTTTACGCACGGTCCTCAAGAATATGGAGCAATTCATTTCCATGACGAATCCGTTGATGATGCTAGATGGTCACCATCTTTTAGTTTTAAAATCCCAAAAAATTTAGAAAGCGGGGTTTACGCGGCAAGAATCAGAGTTAAAGGAAAATCGACCCCCGATCATGAGGATTATATTCCATTCTTTGTCAAACCCTCTCCCGACGATCAACCTGCTGAGATTGCTCTGGTAATGGCAACTCATAGTTACATGGCTTACGCTAATGATAACTTAAGTGTAAACTCAGTTATCGCTGAACTTTTGACCGGTCAAATACCTTTACTACAACCAGAAGATCTATTACTCAACAAAGAACGTGGCTATGGTTTAGGAACCTATACGAGTTATCGAGACGGATGGGGAGTCAACGTTTCTTCCAGACTTCGACCAATACTCAACATGCGTCCGAAATATTTACATGTACTATCACCTTCTCTTTGGCAATTTAATGCTGATCTTCATTTAGTAGATTGGTTATACGAGAAAGGATATAAAGTAGATATTCTTACCGATGAAGATGTGCATCAACAAGGCGCCTCGCTTTTAAATAAGTATAAAATAGTATTAACGGGACACCATCCAGAATATATGTCCGAAGAACAAATGACTGCATATCATGATTATCAAATGCATGGTGGAAGATTCATGTACCTCGCGGCAAACGGATTTTATTGGATTTGTGTTCCTCATCCAGACAACCCAAATATTATTGAAGTACGTAAAGGTGATAATGGAACCCGAGCGTGGACGATCTCACCAGGCGAATATTGTAATGCCTTTGACGGAAAGCACGGCGGTTTATGGAGAGTCAGAGGAAGAGTAATGAGTAAACTCTTGGGTAATACTTTTTCATCGTTTGGATTAACTTATTCGTCTTATTACAGACGCTCTCCCGATAGTCAATTACCACAATGTAGATGGATATTTAAAGGCATAGGTAAGAATGAACCAATAGGTGATTTCGGTCTGGTTGGAGGTGGCGCGGCGGGCCTAGAATTGGACAGAGCCGATCTCGAACTTGGTACACCACATAACGCCTTTCTCCTAGCACACTCAGAAGGCCATAATGACATCTATGTTTCAGTAACTGAGGAGGTTACTTTTAATGCTAGGGGCTATATCGCTGGCGGAACAGGTGAGACCAATCCATGGACCCGTTCTGATATAGTTTATTTTAAAACGCCTAACGAAGGCGCAGTTTTCTCAGTAGGCTCAATGACGTGGTGTGGTTCTCTCCAACACAATAATTACAATAATAATGTATCAACAATGATGACGAATATAATTGATGGGTTCCTAAAATATAAGAAACTTCCATGACAGAGGATAAAAAAAATAAGCACGAAGGGAAAGACCACTACTGGTGGATTCATCCAAAACTCAGGGGCGGACAAGCTCTAGAAAAGAACTTCGCAGATTCTATGAAATGGCAGTGGTCTAACTCAGAAGAAATTAATAAAATTGAGTTTCCACCACTCATAGACGAAGATGGACCCTATAGTGAATTCGCTAAATTGTTATATAAATTAAATAGCTATAAAACAGGGCCAGTGAAAGGCTGGTATGTGGTGGTGAGACCAAATAACAAAGAATATGTTGTTGGGCAGTTATGTGTTGACTCCAATATCCCCGTCTGCTTATTTGAGAATGAAAAGTTTCAAACAGAAAACGAGGCAAAATCAAGAGCAGCCAAATTACGCGCTCTTTATCCGGGATTAATGCACGTTTCTTAAAAATTAATGGTATCCTCTAGAAAATTTCAATCGCTCATAGGAATCATAAGCTTAATAATCGCGGGTGAAATGATTTTTAGCCTTCCTTTTCATATTGCCAGATACTTCAGACCCTCTTTTTTATCTTCATATGGGCTATCCAATACCGAGTTAGGAGATGTTTTTTTTTATTATGGAATTTCTGCATTTCTTGGATATTTTTTAGGGGCGCTAATTACAGATAAATTTCAACCAAAGACCCTTATTATTATATCGCTGGTTCTTACAGGAACGGGAGGATTCGTCTTATTGATAGATCCCAGTATCACTTATTTAAAAACCCTTTATAGTTTTTGGGGCTTAAGTACGATCTGTCTTTTTTGGTCACCGTTAATAAAAAGCACTCGTTTTATTGGTGGAAGCCAAAACCAAGGGACAGCATTTGGCTTTTTAGATGGAGGTAGGGGATTATGTGCGGCATTGGTTGCATCAATGGGAGTTTTAATTTTCTCTCGCAACTACGTAGCTGAGTTAAGCGAACCATATTCATCCTTTCAACCTATCGAACAAGTAATTATTTTTTACATTTTTATGACTTTTATCGCAGCACTTTTTGTTTATTTGTTTCTTCCAGCAATCGCAAGTACTAAAACAAACGACTCTATAAGTAAGTTGCCTCAAAGGGTTCAACTATTGAAAAAAAAAATTATTTGGCTGCAAGCCTTAATAGTTGCATCAAGTTACGCCTGTTACAAGGGACTTGACCACTTCTCGCTATACCTTTACGAAGTACACAATTATAGCGCACAAGATTCAGCGAGCATTGCAGCAAAAATCGCGTATTTGAGGGTTATAGGGGCAATTCTTGCCGGTCTATTATCCAATAGATTAAAGCCCTCGATCGTGCTTATCTTGTCTTTCTTTTTTATATCAGTAAACTTTTTCTTGATTGGTTTAGGAACTGATAATTCTCATAATATTAGTATAATACTGATTGCACTCTCTAGTTCTGCCCTAGTTGTCTTCGGCTTAAGAGGAGTTTATTTTACACTATTAAGCGAAACCAAAATGCCGATGGCACATACAGGTTTCTTGGTAGGATTGATTTCAGTTGTTGGATTTGCACCAGATATTTTTTTCGCTCCAATAGCTGGGAGAATACTCGATTCTTTTGAGAGCACTACTGGACATAGTTTTTATTTTTATTTTTTAGGGATAATATCTTTAATTGGATTTTTGACTAGCATTATATTAAATAGACAAAAATTTTAAATTGGAGCAAGATTAAGTAATGGAATTAAAAAAGTATATAGAAAAAAATATCGATAAAATCATAGTATGGCGCCGACAATTACATTCATTTCCTGAACTTGCTTTTAAAGAAATTGAAACATCTAATTTTGTAGCTGAAAAACTCGAGTCTTTTGGCATAAAAACATATAGAGGTCTAGGTAAAACTGGCGTTGTAGGCGTGCTTCAGGCTGGCACGAGACAGAATAATATTGCTTTAAGAGCAGATATGGATGCACTCCCCATATTGGAACAAAATAATTTTGCACACAAATCAAGAAATTCAGGATGCATGCATGCATGCGGTCACGACGGACACACAGCAATGTTACTTGGAGCAGCTGAATTCTTATCAAAATCTAAAGCTTTTAATGGTACCGTCTTTTTTATTTTCCAACCCGCTGAAGAAGGTGAGGCGGGAGCAAAAGCAATGATAGATGATGGCTTATTTGCAAAATTTAATATTGATAGCATATTTGCAATTCATAATTGGCCTCATCTTAAATCTGGCATTCTAAAAACTAGAAAAGGGCCAATCATGGCTGGTTTTGACACATTCGAACTTACAATAAATGGGAACGGTGGGCATGCTGCGCTACCCCATCTCTCAAATGATGCGATTACAACTAGCGCTTCTATAATTCTTAATTGGCAAACCATCGTGTCAAGAAACATAGACCCAATTGACTCCGTTGTCCTAAGTGTAACTAAAATCATCGGAGGTAATACTTGGGCTGTTATGCCTAAAACTGTATCATTTGGTGGGACTGTAAGGACTTTTTCCAAAAACAATCAACAATATGTAAAAAGCAGAATGTTAGATATAGCTAATGCTATCGCTGCTTCAAACAACTGTACCATTGATTTAAAATATGAAGAAAGATACCCTCCTACAATAAATTCAAAAAAAGAAAGCGAAATGGTTAAGGAAGTCGCTGCTAAGTTAAATGGGTCAGCCGCTGGACAAGAAGATTGTGAGCCCGTTACCGGTTCGGAAGATTTCGGTTTTATGCTGGAAGAAAAAAAAGGTTGTTATGCATTAATAGGTAACGGAGATACCACAGGGGGCTGTATGCTTCATAGCCCCACCTATGACTTTAACGATACAATCATTCCGCAGGGAATAAATTACTGGGTTAACTTAGTGCAACACAAACTGGGGTAAAAATAAACTTATGCAGTCAGATAATGCAGAAATACTTATCGAGGGTATAAAACTAGCAGTAGCAGGAATGGGTATGGTCGGTTTTTTCCTTACCTTTTTGGTTTTTATCATAACGACCTCTTCAAAACTCTATTATAAACAATCTAATGATTCTACAGATCTGGATACTATAGCTGCGATTACATTAGCCATCACAAAATTTCGAGAAACAAAAAATCATGAATAGCACTGAGCAAAAATCGAAAAAGAAAAATAAATTAGGACTAACGGAGTTAGTGTTAAGAGATGCTCACCAGTCTCTTTTTGCTACCCGAATGAGAACTGAAGACATGTTGCCAATTGCTTCAAAACTAGATGAAATAGGGTTCTGGTCTATCGAGAGCTGGGGTGGGGCCACCTTCGATGCCTGTATTCGGTTTCTAGGTGAAGACCCTTGGGAAAGAATCAGGCAACTAAAAAAAGCGATGCCAAAAACCCCTCAACAAATGTTGTTCAGAGGGCAAAATATCTTAGGTTACAGACACTACGCAGATGACGTTGTAACAAAATTCGTTGAACGAGCAGCAACAAATGGAGTAGATATTTTTAGAATATTCGATGCACTTAATGATCTTCGAAATCTGAAAAGTAGCATTAAAGCAGTGGTAAAAATGGGAAAACATGCTCAAGGGACCATTTCCTATACAGTATCACCGGTTCATACAATTGATTTATGGGTCTCGTTAGCAGAGCAAATACAAGATATGGGTGCTCATTCACTTTGTATAAAAGATATGGCTGGCTTATTAAAACCATATGTAGCTTTCGATTTAGTAAGTAAACTTAAAGAAAAACTCAGTATACCGATTCACATGCAAAGTCATGCCACTACTGGATTATCGACAGCAACTTATCTTAAAAGTATTGAAGCAGGTATAGATAATGTAGACACCGCAGTATCAAGCATGAGTATGACATATGGACACTCCCCTACAGAATCTCTAGTCTCAATATTAGAAAACACAGAAAGAGACACAGGCCTTAATATACAACTAATTGAGGAAGTGTCAGATTATTTTAAAAAGGTCAGAAAAAAATATGAAAAATTTGAAGGCTCGTTGAAAGGCGTTGACTCAAGAATACTGGTTGCCCAAGTACCAGGCGGCATGCTTACGAATCTAGAAAATCAACTTAAAGAACAATCAGCATCAGATAAATTAGACGAAGTATTAAAAGAAATTCCTAAGGTTAGAGAAGATTTAGGAAATATTCCGTTAGTAACGCCTACGTCACAAATCGTAGGCACACAAGCCGTGTTGAATGTTATGATGGGTCGCTATAATAAACTCTCTAAAGAAACTGAGGGAATATTAAAAGGGGAATATGGGGCTACACCGTCACCCGTAAATTCCTCGCTCCAAGCCAAGGTTCTAGGGGATGCCAAACCAGTCACGTGTAGACCCGCAGACTTACTAGAGCCAGAACTCAAAAAAATAGAAACCGAATTATTAAGTGAAAAAGAGAGAAATAATTTTAATTTATCCTCTGATAAAATTGACGATATCCTAACCTATGCTCTTTTTCCCCAAGTAGCCCTTTATTTTTTTAAAAATAAAAAAAATCCAAATGCATTTGAACCAGTCCCTGATTCAAAATCAAAAGATTCAAATATCACTAATGATTCGAATAACAATTTTCAGAAACAATCAAAATATAATATTAAGGTCAATGGACGAATTTTTGAAGTCGAGGTAATGGATAATCTTGAACTCAAAGTAGAAAATGCCAAAAATATAGCAGGTAGAAAAAGTTCAAACCAGTCAACTATCGAGTGCCCGTTATCTGGGAGCATTACTGACATCAAATGTAAACCTGGAGACAAAATAAAATCTGGTCAGGTGATATTAATCCTTGAGGCAATGAAAATGGAAACCGAAGTATTGGCAGAAGAAGATCTTGAAATTCTTGAAATACCGGTCGCAATTGGTGATAAAGTTACTCAAGGGCAAAATTTGATAGAATTCATAAAAGAAAATTAACAATGGATCTCATGCACGAATTGTGGCTAGGCTCTGGACTAGCGATGCTTACCCTTCCAACTTTCATAATGCTTTTAATTTCTTGTTTGCTGATTTATTTAGCAGTAGCTAAATCATTCGAACCGCTTATTTTGTTACCGATCGGATTTGGAGGGCTTCTAGCAAATATTCCAGGGAGCCAAATAGCCGCAGAAGGTGGGCTTCTTTACTTCGTCCAGGAGATTGGCATTGACACAGGAGTATTCCCACTCATAATTTTTATGGGGGTCGGAGCAATGACTGATTTCGGTCCCATGTTGGCAAATCCCAGAACTTTATTTTTGGGCGCTGCAGCTCAAGTCGGGATCTTTTTGACAGTCATAGGAGCGATCTTGCTAAACGAGACAGGAATACTCTCTTTTACACTACAAGATGCCGCTGCCATCGGAATTATTGGAGGTGCCGATGGGCCGACCGCAATATATGTTGCAAGTGTGCTCGCTCCTGAGTTAATAGGGGCTGTTGCAGTGGCGGCTTATTCTTACATGGCGTTAGTACCACTGATACAACCACCAATCATGAAAATTTTAACTACGGAAAAAGAGAGGTCAATTGTTATGCTTCAGTTAAGAGACGTAAGTCAGACTGAAAAAATCATTTTCCCTTTGCTTTTATTAGGCCTAGTTGCTTTGCTTCTCCCTAGTGCTACGCCACTTCTTGGTATGTTCTGCTTCGGTAACCTAATGAAAGAATCTGGTGTGGTAAAACGTCTGTCTGATACTGCTCAAAACTCTTTAATCAACATAGTTACTATTGGGTTAGGACTTGGAGTTGGTGCAAAGTTAGAGGCGTCTGAATTTTTAACATTCAGCACAATTGCGATTCTTTTTTTAGGCATGTTCGCTTTTGCTATAGGCACTGCTGCAGGTGTTTTAATTGCTAAGTTTATGAATGCGATTTCTAAAACACCTCTCAATCCACTAATTGGAGCTGCGGGAGTATCCGCGGTTCCAATGGCTGCCAGAGTAGTCAACAAAGTCGGGCTGGAGTCTAATAAAAATAATCATTTGCTAATGCATGCAATGGGTCCAAACATTGCAGGAGTGATAGGTTCTGCAGTAGCGGCTGGTGTGATGATACATTTCCTATTATAAGGAATTGCCCTGATTTACGGCGTAAATTAACAAAACTCAAACATTTTTCATAGAAACCCGGTAATTCTTTTTTAGCGTAGAGACCAGAACCTACATTTATAATGCAAAATAATTTAAGAAAAATTAATTGGATCGATATTGATAACATTTTACTTGATATGGACGGTACTATTCTTGACCTATCTTTTGACGACTATATATGGAGTAAAAAGGTACCAGAAAATTTAGCTCAAATTAGAAATCTTGAATTAAATGAAGCTCGATCAATCCTAAGACAAAAAATGACAGCGGTTAAATCGACTTTAAACTGGTACAGCTTTGATTACTGGGAAAACAAACTCAATATTGATATTGATTCGATAGAAGAAAAATTTAAACACCGAATTAAATTCAGAGAAGATGCTTCATTATTTTTAAAAAGCAAATTGGTTAAAGCAAGGCAAACAATATTAGTGACTAATGCAGATAGAAAGGGCCTAAATCGAAAACTAAATGCTACAGGTATAGAAAAATATTTTCGAAATATAGTATGTAGTCATGACTTAAATTATGCTAAAGAAGAAGGCCTGTTCTGGCAAAAATTACGCACAAAATACAACCTGAACTTTAGTCGAACTCTATTAATTGACGATAACTTGCAGATACTTAAAGCGGCACAGAACTCCGGTATTAAGTATCTGAGAGGGATATCAAAACCGAACTCAGAAGCACTGCCAACAGAGTTGTGCTGTTATTTACTGATTAATAACTTTCGAGAATTACTATGTTAATCAATATTTTTGGGGATACAACAAATTTCATAAACTCTTGAGTTTGCTTGTAATGCCCTTCGCTCAAATTTTGTCAAAAGTCTCCAAGACGGCCTTTTCGAAACCCGCCAAGAACCTTCGCTATTTTCAATTTCTTTCGATATTTCAATCACATTTAATATTGATGTAGCATAATCCTTACAATCTGTTGCTATATAAATCTTACAATCAACTTTTATTTTTTTTGCAATTAAATCTAAAAACTCTCTGTTTATAAGCCTCCGTTTGTTATGGCGTTTTTTTGGCCAAGGGTCCGGGAAAAAAATAAATATATTTTGAAATATCCGTCCAAATGATAATAAAGTGTCATTTATGTCCCCTACTAAAACCCTGACATTATTTATATTGTGCAGTTCAAGACTGTTAAGCGTAGATCCAATACCGGGTAAATGAACATCACTCCCTAAAAATATGCTGTTAGGATTTTCTTTAGCCATATGAATTAGATTTTTACCGTCACCTAAACCGATTTCAAGGTTTACCTGATTACCAGTAGATTTAATATGTTCAATGCGTTCTCGGATTTCTGTGAGGTTAGCATATTTTGGAAGCAACTGTTCTAAAGCCCTATTTTGAGCAATTGTTATCCTTCCTGAGCGTACCACGAAGCTTCTAATTTTATTGGTGGAACTACCACCAATATGTTGTTGTTCTATTCTTTCAATCAATTTTACCCTCATTTGGTGATGAAGGCTCAGCGTTATATTTCTTTTCCATTCTTCCCGCTAAATATGCAAGCCGCCCTGCGCGGGTAGCGGCAGCCATAGCTTCCGCCATTAATATTGGCTGTTTTGATTTAGCAATTGCAGAGTTCACAAGTACGGCATCACAACCAAACTCCATAGCCTGGCTGGCATCAGATGCTGTACCAAGACCGGCATCTATAATTATCGGTACTTGGGCATTTTCAATAATCGTTTTTATAGTGTATTCGTTCTGGATACCTAATCCAGAACCTATGGGAGAAGCCAAAGGCATTACGGCCGCACAACCAATTACCTCTAAATTCTTTGCAATTATTGGATCATCAGTTGTATAAGCCAGGACTTCGAAATTGCGTTTTAATAGTTCCTCAGCAGCGATAATTGTTTCCCTCACATCAGGGAATAGTGTTTTTTTATCACCAATTACCTCTAACTTAACGAAGTTATGTCCGTCAAGTAATTCTTGAGCAAGTAAGCATGTTCTCACGGCTGATGCAGCATCATAACAACCTGCAGTATTAGGGAGTAATGTATACTGATTTGGATCTATGTATTCTAATATATTTGGTTCTGTCCTACTCTGTCCAATATTCATTCTACGAATTGCAACGGTGATAATCTCAGCGCCGCTAGCTTTCGTGGCATCAGCGGTCTCCTCCAAACTTTTATACTTTCCACTCCCTACAATGAGTCGTGATCGAAATTCTCTGCTTCCAATTTTTAGGTAATCCATAATGCGTATTTTTTTTAAAATTTATAAAACACTTTTATCCGCCGCCAATCGCACCTACAATTTCAATTCGATCATTTTCTTTTAAAATCGTTTCCATATAGCAACTTCTTGGCACAATCTCTCCGTTAATTTCTATAGCAAATTTACCGTTAAGTTTTAACTCGGCGACTAATCCGCTAACGAACAAATTTTTGCCAATTTTTTTATCGATGCCGTTTATTGAAACGATCATTAACAAACCTTTGTAATACTTTTAGGACTAAATGATTGTATATTTTAACTGACGTAGTCCAGAAAACCAATGTTACTAAAATTTAGTACGCCAAAGCTCAACTTATATACGAATTAATTGTTAAACTTAAGAAAACCACCTTTAAAAGTCAACGCTCAAGGTGTATCTTAAACCGATGGAGCTACCTATAAAAACCGAGACAATTGGTTTGAATAACTTTGATATAACAAAGATTATATCACTTTATTCACCGGCTCTTCCCTATCATAATTTTAATCATATTATCGAAGTGCTCTCATATGCAAAGAAAATTATGCAAGATTGTGCAACTGAGCACATAATTGTTGATGAAAAAGTTGTCAATATCGCCATCCTATTCCATGATGCTGGATACCATGAAGATCATGCAAGTCTCGGTTTTTCGACAAAAGAATCATATTCTGCATTCCTCGCCCGAGAATTTCTTAAAGAAAAAAACTTCGAAACAAATATAATTGATCAGATTCAATCAGCGATTCTTGCCACCGAAAAAAATGGAAGTTTTAACAAAGCAGAAGCTAAGGTTGTCAGGGCCGCTGACTTATTTGGACTATCTTCGCAATATGAAACATTTTTGGAAAATGCTCATAAAATTAAAGCAGAGTATGAGTTTTTGGTTGGCAGAAAAACAGATTGGGAAGACTGGAAATTGGCCACAATTGGATTACTAACTGAATTTCTGTCTCGGGAAATTGAGTTAACCGCGTTTTTCTCATCTAATGAAGATGGATGTTCACAATTTCATAAACTAGCAAATATCAATTTAAAAAAATTATCAGTCCAGTCAAATATATAAACTAATTCTTCATCACCAAAACCTCAAGACCCTCCTTGGAAATTTTCGTTCTTAAGTCTCGGGCGGACAATCTTGAAACCGGCCCTAACTGAACCCTATACCACTTGCCGCCCTCTCGGTTTGCAGTCTCCTCTATCCTTGTAATGATTCCCATAAGTGCCAAACGTGCTTTTCGAGCATCTGCATCAGCAAGGTTTTTAAAAGAGCCAATTTGCAAGTAGAATTTATCAGAACCTATTTCAGGCATGGTATTGTCTTCTTGCTTTTTGAGGGCAGAGCGAGGTAATGGAACCTCCTCAGTTGAAAGAAACTTATAAAAAGTAGGACGATTTTTTTCGGTTTTTTTTAAGGCTAGAGATTTAGGTAATTCAGCCGAGGCAGGCTCATTGACTGTAAAATTTTTTGTACGATCAAGAGATAGATTTATTTGATCTTTCCAAGTAAAAATAGCAAATGAAAGAAAAAGACCAAAAAATAAACCACTAAAAAATGAAAAGTTAAAAAAGTTTTTTTTATTCGCTCTATTTCTAACCGAACTTCTCTTAAACTTAGTTTTGGCCATTACATCTGCTCTGGACAGGAAATTCCAAGCAAACCAAGCCCGTTAGCCAAAACAAAACGTGATGCCTTGGCCAACCTCAATCTAGAGCTTCTAATTGAAATATCATCAACTAAAATTTTGTTCACCACATAGTTGTGATGTACTGAGTTTGCAAATTCTCTTAAATATTGCGCAATTATACTTGGATCGCGATGTATTTCAGCATTTTTCACTATTTCCGGAAAATTTCCAATCTGGAAAACTAAATTCCTTTCACTTTCATCATAAAGGCTTTCACCTTTGAAATTAATTATTTCTTCCTCGCTAATATTTGACTGCCTAATCACACTCGATAATCTAGCGTGAGCATATTGAATGTAATAAACAGGGTTTTTTGAGGTTTCTTCTTTTGCAAGGTCAATATCAAATTCAAGTGTTTGATCAGCTTTTCTCATTAAATAAAAGAAACGCGTAGCATCAACCCCTACCTCCTTAATAAGATCTTCCAAGGTTTTAAAAAGGCCTTTTCGAGTTGACATTGATACCTTTTTTTTATTCACAATAAGTGACGCGAACTGTACTAAAACCACCACCAGAGAATCCGAGTGGTATCCTAAGCTAGATATAGCGCCCTTCAATCTTGGTATATACCCATGGTGATCGGCCCCCCAAATATTTATCAAAATATCATTATTACTCTTTAATTTAATTTCATGGTAAGCGATATCTGAAGCAAAATAGGTTGGTGAACCGTCTCTTCTTACTAATACCCTATCTTTTTCGTCATTATACTTAGTTGAGGAGAACCAGACCGCCCCATCCTTTTTATATGCAATCCCTTTTTTTATCAATTTGTTTATAACATTTTGAACAAGTTTGTTGTTATATAGTGATTGCTCTGAATAAAAACTATCAAAATTTACCCTAAATTCTGCAAGAACATTTTTTATCTGCCTCATAATAAAAGCACAGGAAAATTCTCGTATCCTGTTAAACTCTTCCCCTAAATGAGCCTTAGCTTCATCGATTAATTTATTTATAATTTTTTCAGTATCTTCATTGTCTACACAGTCAGATGCAGAAATGAGTTCGAATGTACTTTTAAAGTTATACGCTCGAACGTATTCATCTAGAATTTGATCAACATAGCCACCTTCATAAATCCCAACTATTTTCGAATTTTTGGTGTTGTTTCGATTATTAAATCTCTGGATTACGCTCAGTGCCAAAATGTCCATTTGTCTTCCCGAATCATTTACATAATATTCTGTATGGACATTATAATTTTGAAACGCGAAAATCTTCGCTAAAGAGGAACCAATTACAGCACCTCTACCATGGCCAACATGAATTGGACCTGTTGGGTTTGCGGATACAAATTCTAAAATTACTTTTAAAGATTTTTTAATTTTTTTCGAACCGAATTCAGTCCCTTCTTCCAAAACCTTACCAACAAAATCGGAAATAAACTGAGTATTGACAATGATATTTATAAAGCCGGGGCCGGCGATATCTACTTTCGAAAATATTGTATTTTTTCTTAAATCCTCGGCAAGTTGCCCAGCTACATCTAACGGCGAATGTCGATTTTTGTTCGCATAGACCATCGCCAGATTTGTACTAAAATCGCCAAAGCCTTTGCCCTTGGGAATTTCTATATTGAAGTCTTTACTGCAAACATCAAAGTTCTTAAGACAAGATGTGGCAGTGTCAATAATAATTTTTTTAATTATTTCCTTCACAATAAAACTGGCGCCGATTTTTTTTTAATTATACCATTCCTTCGGGATCAAGCTCTACTGACCACCTAACTTTATTTTGTTTGGCAAGCCTCTCTATTTCATTTATATTTCTCGAAATTAGTTTTTGCACCTCAACTTTGGACCCACATCTAACGATAATACCGCAGCGAAAAAGACCAGCTTTTTTATAAAGAGTCATGGGTATAATTTGACTTATCACCATATTTTCATATTGAGTAAATGAATTAAGAGCTTCACGGACAGTATCTAAAAATCTTTTTATTCTTGTCTCTATTTTTGATGTTGCCTTTATTAAAGCAAACGTACTAAACGGGGGAATGTTGTGAATCTTACGCTCCTGAAGAGCTACTTTAACATAACCAGGATAACCGTCATTGATTAACTTATCGATAATTGGGTGCTCAGGATATGCACTTTGCAAAATAACTGTCCCCCTTTTCACAGCACGGGCGGCCCTTCCAGAAACTTGAATCAGTAATTGAGCAAGCCTCTCTTCTGCCTTGAATTCTCCTGAATAAAGAGCACTATCAGGGTTTAAAATTCCAATTAAAGTTATCCCAGAAAAATCTAAACCTTTGGCAACCATCTGTGTGCCAATAAGAATGTCAACCTTTCTTTCAGTTACTCTTTTAAATAGCTGTTGAATACCTGTCGCTGAATAACCAACATCACTATCTACTCTCTCGACAACTGTTTTAGGAAAATTCTTCTTTATAGCCTCATATATCCTTTCGGTTCCTAGTCCAATTGGTTTGATTTTCTTTCTTTGGCAGCAGTTAAATTCAGACATTTTACGAGAATAACCACAGTGATGACATACAATTAAATCGGAGGATTTGTGATACACCATGGTCCAGTCGCAATTTTTGCAGATCGGCTTATATCCACAGCTGGTACAAATTACAACAGGAGAATAGCCCCTTCTGTTTAAAAACAATAAAACTTGTTCATTGGCAGCTAGTGTGTTCGATATTTTCGTTAATAGTTGCTCTGTTAGCCCATCTTCAGAGTTAAACCGTTTCAGATCAACTACCTCCCATAAGGGTGGTTTAGGTGCAATTGCACCTTTTGTCAAAAAAACTTGTCTAAATTTTTTAATTTCAATGTTTCGAAGCGTTTCAAGGGATGGTGTAGCGGAACCTAAGATTATCTGAATGCTCTCAAATTTTGCCCTAACAATGGCTGTATCTCTACCACTGTACATAAATCCATCTTGCTGCCGATAAGATGAATCATGTTCTTCGTCAACAATTATTAAGCCTAAATTTCGCATCGGAGTCCACACAGCTGAACGAGTGCCAATTAGTATCTTGAGTTCACCCATTCTGCATGAGTCCCACGTTGATAACCTTTGGCCATTACTATAACTTGAATGAGTAATGCCAACTGAGTTAGGAAATACCCTTTGTAATCGTTTAAATAAATGCTCCGCTAAAGTGATTTCAGGTGCCAGTAGAATTACTTGCTTAGATGCTTGGAGATATGACCTGATTATCTCGATATAAACTTCAGTTTTACCACTACCTGTTACACCATTTAAGACTATTGGCTTCTTGTCCTCGGTTTGTTTTTCAATGATAGACACAGCTGTTGATTGTTCTTCATTTAAACGAACCATATGTGTTTCATCTACCTTGGGTGATTTTGTATTTGATAATACAATCTTCTTCTCAATCCAACCTTTATTCTCAAGTTTTTTTGCAACTTGGTTTATCTGTATATCCGGAAAATCAAGTGCTGCTTCTTTTAGAGTTGATAACCCTAAACTAAGTAAATTATTCAAAAATTGTTTTTGTCTTTTACCCAATCTTTGATTGTCTCTTAACGCAATTTTTCCCGCGCTTGAAATTTGCCATTTGACTAATTGCTTTTTTTTATATAGATTTTTTTTCCGTAAAGATGGAGGGAATAGATTAGAGATAGCAACCCCGAGCGGATAATGATAATAACTAGACGCCCATTCCGCTAATCTAATCATACTACTTGGAAGAATTGGCTTCTCATCAAGTATACAACCAATCTTTTTTAATTTTAATCCAGGTCTTTGAAGTTTATCCGAAATCTCAAGTACCACACCTACTCTTTCGGAGCTTTGAAAAGGCACCAAAACCCTTTGTCCTTTTTGATAACATGCTAATCCTTCTTTTTCATTTGGAAGATAGTTAAATTGACCCCTGATTGGTGAAAAAACAGCAACTTTAATAGAACTTCTTATTGCCATAAGTTGATTGCTCAAAAGCCCCTAAAATATTTGAATTGGCTCTATGGTTGGACTTTCATTCGATTCAGTTATGTTGCCGGTTATTGAGCTAGGCTCTTTTTTTGGTAAATATTTTTGTCGAAAAAATTCATACATCTTGTCAGGATTGTCTACATTGGTAAGTGAACCCGTCTTTTTATCTATCAAAGCCGAAACCAAACCCTCTGGCTTTTCCGGAATAGTGTCTTCTATATTCGACAGTGCGTCTTTCATATAGTCAATCCAGATTGGAAGAGCAGACCGAGCTCCTGTCTCTCTTCGGCCCAAGGGCGCAACTTTGTCAAAGCCAACCCAAACCGTCGTAACAATTTCGTTATTAAAACCAGAAAACCAAGCATCACGCTGATCGTTTGTCGTGCCCGTCTTACCTGCTATATCTGATCGATTTAAACTTAAGGCGCGTCTACCAGTGCCAAATTTTATGACGTCTCTCAACATAGAACCAATTATCCAAGCGTTCTCCGGATCAATGGCTCGTTCTGCTAAATTTTCAGGAGGAAGATAGTCAAGCTGAATTAAAGATTCTATGCTGTCCGGCTCTCCATCTAGACTTAAGCCAACTTTTTCACACATCAAACACACCGTTACCGCTTTATTTTGAAAGACGACGTTACCATTAGAATCTTCTATACTAGAAATCAAGAAAGGTTCTATATTGAAACCTCCATTTGCAAAAGTTGCATAACCAGAGGCTAGCTCTAACGGGGTCATTTCGCCTGATCCTAAAGCCAAAGACAAATCCTTTGGTAAATCTTCCTTGTTGTAGCCAAACCTTTCTGCGTATTTTATAGCGTAGTTGATCCCTATCGAATCAAGAATTCTTACCGAGACCATGTTTTGTGATCTAGTTAACGCTTCCCGAAGTCTTGTCGGACCAAAAAAGCGCCCACTATAATTTTCTGGTCTCCAAGCGTCCTTTCCTTCACCGTTATCGAATATTATTGGAGCGTCGTTGACCACTGTAGCAGCGTTATATCCTTTAGAAAGGGCAGCAGAATATAAGAACGGTTTAAAATTTGAACCTACTTGTCGGCGAGCTTGAACTGCTCGATTAAATTTACTTGACGAATAATCAAATCCCCCTACCAATGATATTATCGCACCATTATTTGGATTAAGCGAAATAAGGGCACCTTCTACCTCCGGTTTTTGTACAAAACGCCATTTTTGACTATCGTCTACTTTTGAATTCAACGACCGTTCCGGCAAAATTCTGATGACGTCACCAATGTCAAATATCTCATCGGCGGTAGAAGGGGTTTTGCCCAACGTATCTCTATCGATGTAACGACGAGCCCACTTTACCGATTCATAAGATAGAGAAATCTCACCACTATCCTGACTCCATACTAAAATTTGATTATCGGCCAAATCAGTAACTACTCCAACCTTCATCTCACTCAGCTCCGAAAATTCGGATAAAGATTTAAATAATGACGAACTTGATAACAGCTGCTCTCTACTCAATTTTGCCTCAGGCCCGCGATACCCATGCCTTTTGTCATAGGCGATCAAACCTTCTTTAATCGCTCTTCTAGCTGATTTTTGCAAATCAGAGTTAATGGTGGTAACCACGCTCAAACCACCTTCGTAGGCACTTTGGCCGTACCTCTCAAGCATTCTTTCCCTTACCATCTCGGCAACATAAGGAGCATATGCCTCTACCGGATGGCCATGCCATTTGGCTGTTATGTCAGATTGGTAAGCAGCTTCAAACTGTGATTTGGTAATCATATTTAATTTCAACATTCGTTCCAGAACGTAGTTTCGCCGGTTTTTAGCTGCTTTAGGATTAGTAATAGGATTTGTCTTTGAAGGTGCTTTAGGCAAGCCAGCAATTACTGCGATTTGGTCTAATGAAAGTTCATCCACTCTTTTGCCATAATAAACTTGGGCGGCAGCTCCGATACCATAAGATCTGTGACCCAGAAATATTTTATTCAAATATAATTCAAGAATCTTTTGCTTTGACAACTCTCGCTCAATTTGAGTAGCCAGCATTAACTCTTTTATCTTTCTGGTAAATGTCTTCTTTCTTGTCAAATAGAAGTTTCGGGCGACTTGCATTGTTATAGTACTTCCGCCTCTACGTTTTTGTCCCGTTTTTACATATTCTAACCCAGCTCTAATAATCGCAACCCAGTCGATGCCGGAATGCTTATAAAAACTTGCATCTTCGGCCGCTATAAATGCTTTTACAAATAATTCGGGAACCTCATCTAACGAGAGAAATTTTCTCCTTTGACTTCCATATTCAGCAATTAATTTTTTATCAGCTGTAAAAATTTTTAAGGGGACTGATAGTTTTATTTCCGTCAATTTTTCAACCGAAGGTAGATCATCCACCAATATTCTAAAAAAAATAAAAGTAAAAAATATGAATACGCCAATGAAAAATAAAATTATTGGGAGAAAGTGTTTTAATTTGGTTTGGATAAAAGTCATATGTTTATAGCAAAATTTAGTTTTCTCAAATTTTTCACAAAAAGGGTGTCCTGATAGGACATTTACTATTATAGTCTAAATCAGTGTGATACCATTTTTACAGTTAATTTTGTTCTGAAACCTTTATGCTGAAATTCAACAAAAAGTTTGGTTCTTTTGATAAAAACCGATTAAAAAAAGAGATACAAGCCCTTTCAAGGTTTAATTTCTTCGAAATTAAGAAACAGCCCTTAATTGGAATAGATATCAGTTCCAGTTCAGTGAAAATCGTATCACTTTCCAAAAAAGAAAACGAATATATTCTAGATGGGTACTCAATAAAGCCAATTCCCACAGGATCAATAGTAGACGGAAACATTACAGATATCGATTCTTTAGGTTCCGTAGTTTTAGACGCCCTTAATGAATCTAGTTCGAGCATAAAAAATGTTGCATGCTGTATACCTAATTCTAAGACAATCTCTAAAAATATCAATTTACCTGCATCAATACCTGAAACCGAGCTTGAAGGACAAATACAAACGGAAATGACAAAACATATTCCCTACGCACTAGAGGAAATTAATCTTGATTTTCAATTCAATAAGCAAATCAGCGAAGAGGTAAACGAATTCACTGTTATCGCTACAAAAAGTGAAAACATAGACTCATTGATTGCTGTATTAGAGTTGGCTGAATTAACTCCTAAGATAGTAGATGTTGAAATCTATGCAGTTGAAAATGCACTCAACTTTATCTCCAAAATAAATAAAGGGTTTTCTATAAATAGTGTATTGGGGATAGTTGATATAGGAATCTCGGCTACAAAACTCTCGATATTGGACAATGGTAAGTTGACTTACACAAGAGAACAAACATTTGGAGGGAAACAGCTTCTCAATGAACTCCAGCGTAGTCTCGGGCTCTCTCTTAAAGACTCAAGAGAACTTTTAAGAACAACAGAAAATATAGAGTCATCACATCAGTCCATCGTAGAAAACTTCATGAATTCAGCAACGCAGGAAATTGAAAGGGCATTACAGCTATTTTATTCATCAGAAAATGCGATGCAACTTGATCATATCGTGTTAGCAGGTGGCTTCTCATCTATAAAAGGTCTTAGCCAAAAAATCACTGCAGGTTCGGGAACTCAAAGCTTTGTAATAAGTCCTTTCACAAAGATTGCAATAAACAAATCTATTGAAAAATCAAAACTTACTAATGACCAACCCGCTCTATTAACTGCTATGGGACTAGCCATCCGAGGATTAAATGAATGAGAGAATTTAATTTACTACCGTGGCGCTCCGAACTCCGAGAAAAGCGTAAGCGAGATTATCTTGTTTCGTTAGCAATTTGTGCTACCACTGGTTTGCTAGTAATCGCTTTCATACATTGGATATATTTTCTTAAATTACAGAACCAAAACGATAAAAATAATTATCTAACAAACCAAATTAAGATATTAGATAAACAAATTGTCGAAATAAAAGAGCTCGAAAAAAAAAGAGAAAATCTGATCGCTAGAATGACTACCGTGGAAGAATTACAAACTAGTCGTCATATGACGGTAAAATTATTCGACGAAATCAGCCGTACAATTCCAGATGGCGTTTATTTAACCGACATGAATTATAAATTGGATGAAACTAGTGAAAATATTCAAAACATGAAAGTGGATGCAAGTGTCACTGGAATTGCACAATCTAATGCAAGGGTTTCTCATTTTATGAGAAATATTGAAAGCTCAGACTGGTTAAGCAAACCCGTTCTAAAAGTCATAGAGACGAAACAAAAAGAAGGGAAACGACAATCTGAATTCATACTTACATTTAAAGTAAAAACTCCAAGCAAGGACTCATAAAATGGAAATCAATTTAAACGATTTCAAAAATCTCGATATCGAAAACATAGGCGAGTGGCCTCCCACAGTTAAACTCTGCGGTGCCATACTTATTTTCTTAATGGTCGGTTTATTAGGTTGGCAGTACGATTTAAAAAAAATGGAAAACAAAGTGAGTCAAGCACAAAAAAAAGAGATTGAATTAAAAAATTCTTTTGAATTCAAGCAACAAAAAGCGGCAAACCTTCCAGCACTAAAACAACAATTAAAAGATATTGAAGAAACCTTTGGCGACCTTCTTAAACGTCTTCCTAGTAAATCTGAAATAGCAGAGCTTCTAGTCGATATTTCCCAACAAGGTTTAGGCGCGGGATTAGAATTTGAACTTTTCAAACCTGGCGATGAACAGCCTCGTGATTTTTACGCAGAAGTTCCGATTGAAATTAAGGTAATTGGTTCATACCATCAATTTGGAAATTTTATCAGCGGTGTATCTGATTTACCAAGAATCGTCACCAATAACAAATTAGCCATTTATAAAGACAACAAAGAAGGAGATATGATCTTAGAAACGACCGCAAAAACATACCGTTATCTCGATGATGAAGAAAAAAATGAAAAATAATACGTGGCAATTAAGTAAGACATCCTTCTTGCCCATCTCATACCGTGGGATAAAACAATATTCGTTAGTCGCAATCGCTTTCTTGCTAAGTGGTTGCGGCAATAAAGAAATGTCAGAGTTAAGACAGTATACTGAAACTACTCTTGCTAAACCGGGGAGGCCTGTAGAGCCCCTTCCACCAATAAAACCATTTGTAAGGTACCTCTACAACGCAGAAAAAGAAGGTCTTCGGGATCCATTTGAGCCGTTTTTCTTTGGCATTTCAGGGGGCGAATCATCTGAAGCACTTGAAGATAACGGTCAAGATCGTTATGCCCAAGAGATATTGACCCACAACAAAGAGGAACTTGAGTATTTCGAATTAGATAGTCTAAGAATGGTCGGGACCCTAGAGGAATCAGGTAAATTATGGGGTATAATCAGGGACCAAGATGGATTGATATACAAAATATCTAATGGAAACTATATGGGACGTAATTTCGGCAAGGTAGAGACTATTAAGGAAGGCGAAATTAGATTGAGAGAAATCATACAAGGTCCAAACGGCAAATGGGCTGAAAGAGCGGCAAAACTTTCGCTAGAGGAATGACAGGAGACAATCCGGATGACCAAACATCAAAAGCTTATGTATTTTCTATCAACTTTATTTTGTCTATTACTTACAAGCCTGAGTTATGCCGAAAACTCAATAAAAGATTTAAAATTTGAAAAGACTAATTTCGGGTCGGAAATAATTATTTATCTAAGCAAGGATATCCCCGAAACGCCTAAAATATTTGCAACAGAGAAACCAGCAACTATAGCTATTGATTTTTCTGAGACCCGATTAGGGCTCCAGGAGAACCGAGTAAATGTTGGCCAAAACGGAATAAAAAATATTTTCGCGGTCGAGACAGAAACCAAAACCAGAGTAATCGTCAATCTCGACAATATCGTCCCTTACGAATATAAAGTTAACAAAAACCAGGTCGTGCTCGCCATTCCAAATGAAACTAAGCAAAGAAAAGTAATCAGTGACAATTCGAATTCTATATTTATTGAAAAAATTGATTTTGAGGTCGGCAAAAAGGGTGCCGGAAAGGTTGTTATTGATTTTTCGAAAGCTGACATTGATATCGATGTTAACGAATCGGGAAACAATATTAATATTAGGCTGCCTGGAGTCACTGTTCCCGACGACCTTGCCCAAAAAATTGATGTTTCAGAATTAGAAACCCAAGTAATTCTTATTGCTCTACTTGAAACAGATAAAGATAACCCTCTGCTTAAAATTTATAATAAATCGAAATCCAATTTTTCTACCTATCAAACGGATAAACGGCTAACCCTTGAAGTGATACCACAGACTGATAGTCAGATAGAGTCGGGTATGAGCGAATTTACAGGAGAAAAATTATCTCTCAATTTTCAGGACATTGAAGTTAGGGCGATCCTGCAGCTTCTCGCAGATTTTACCGATAAAAACTTGGTAGCTAGCGACTCAGTTGGAGGAAACCTTACGCTTCGATTAAAAAATGTTCCTTGGGATCAAGCTTTGGATATTATTTTAAAGGCAAGAGGACTTGGCAAGCGGGAAATTGGTAACGTGATGATGGTAGCTCCTCAAGAAGAGCTGACGGCTCGAGAGAGATTAGAGATGGAAAGCAAGCAGCAATACTTGGAATTAAGCCCATTGAAAACCGAATTCATCCAAGTAAATTACGCAAAAGCCTCAGACATGGCCAACATTATCAAAGATGAAGCGAATAATTTAATATCCGAACGGGGAAACGTCAGTGTTGATGAACGGACAAATACCCTTTTAGTACAAGAAACAAGTGAATACCTTAGAGAGATAAAGACTATTCTTAAAGCGCTAGACATTCCCGTAAAACAGGTGCAGATTGAATCTAAAATCGTAATTGCGAACGATGATTTTTCAAGGGGGCTCGGAGTTAAGCTTGGATACAGTGTCCGAACATCACCACTCGTTTTAGATGGTGCTAAGACAAATAATAGTGTAATTATCGGTGGAGGCATTGGTGGAGATACGTCGGTAGCTACGGGCACCGGTTTTTTAAATGCAGATAATGCATCAACCCCACAAGAGAATTATCAAGTTTCGTTACCTATTACATCGCCAACTGGGGCCCTCAAAATGTTTGTAGGGCGGCAAGGGAGCTATTTGCTAAATCTAGAGTTGCAAGCAGCGCAAGCAGAGGGAAGGGGAGAGATTGTTTCCTCTCCCACAGTTATCACTGCAAACCAAAGGGAGGCCACTATTGAATCTGGGACCGAGATACCGTATTTGGAAGCCTCCTCAAGTGGTGCTACCTCAGTTTCATTCAAGAAGGCAGTCTTGAGCCTAAAAGTCACACCGCAAATCACACCTGATAAACGTATAATTATGGACCTGAGAGTAAATAAAGATTCCGTCGGAACAATCTTTTCAGGGATTCCAAGTATCGACACTAATAATCTTATCACCCAAGTTTTAGTAGAAAACGGAGAAACCGTGGTGCTTGGAGGAGTATATGAGACTACGGAAACAAATAATAGAGGATCAATTCCTCTTCTAGGCGATATCCCAATGGTTGGAGTCCTATTCAGAAATAAAACAAAAACCCAAAAGAAAAAAGAACTCCTTGTGTTTATAACACCACAAATTATTGACCAAACACCCACTAAGTGATGTTAATAAAATCTGTGATTGGCAAAGTCACTAAGTCTATAACTATCATTGGACCGATGGGGGCAGGCAAAACCACGGTTGGACTAGGATTGTCTAGGGCGCTGGGATTCGATTTCATCGATATGGACAAGGAAATAGAAAAAAGTACAGGGGCGGAGATTTCCTGGATTTTCGAAAAAGAAGGCGAAACAGGTTTTAGGAAAAGAGAAAAAAAACTACTGAATGACTTGTCAAGAAAGGTGAATATCGTTGTTTCAACGGGAGGCGGAATAATATCAGATAAAGAAAACCGAGAAACATTAAAAAATTTTTCGACTGTCTTCTTTTTGATGTGTGAACCTCAAACTAGTCTTAAAAGGACTAAAAATGATCAAAATCGACCACTCCTTCTCAATACAAATCGCCTTGAAAAATTAAAAGAACTTTATGAGAAAAGAAAATCCGCTTATTCGTATACTGCACACTATACTATCGACGTAAACAAAATGAGTTCAAAAGCGGCGATAAACAAAATTTTGACAGTTCTAAAAAATGGACAGAGTTAAGGTCACACTTCCTGACAAAGACTACGAAATCCTCATTGGTGATGGAGCAATAAACCTAGCCTGCCTAAAAGATAAACCCTTTGAAACAAAAAAAATTTTGGTTTTGACAGATGAAAACGTGGCTAAACTACACATAAATAAAATAAAAAAAGTAATCAGATCGAAGCACTATTATGAATACATAATAAAATCTGGGGAAGAGCAGAAAAGCTTGATCAATTTTGAAAAAATTCTCGAATTTATGTTGACTCATCAATTTGATAGAGAGTCTTTAATCATAGCTTTAGGTGGTGGAGTAATCGGTGACCTTGGAGGATTTGTTGCCTCCTGTTATCAAAGAGGAATCGGAGTCTTCCAGATACCCACAACCTTGCTTGCTCAAGTTGATTCGTCAGTGGGCGGAAAGACTGCTGTCAATCACTCACTGGGCAAAAATATGATAGGTACTTTCCATCAACCTCTTGAAGTCATATGCGATATTTCATTATTAGAAACGTTGCCGAAAAGAGAGTTTTTATCTGGGATAGCTGAAATCATCAAATATGGAGTTATTGGAGATCTTAATTTTTTCTGTTGGTTGGAGGAAAATATAGATTTGCTTCTAAATAGAAATCATCTTGCTCTAAAGTATGCAATTAAACGATCCTGCGAAAATAAACGAGATATTGTAAGTGAGGACGAAAAGGAACAAGGCAAAAGAGCTTTACTCAATTTCGGCCACACTTTCGCTCATGCAATCGAAAATCTAACTTCCTATAATACTTGGTTGCATGGAGAAGCTGTGTCAATAGGGATGTGTATGGCTGCAGAATTATCAAATAACCTTGGTATGATAAACCAACAGTCTAATACTCGTTTAAAAAACCTTTTAGCAAAGAGTGGTCTTCCCACACGAAGCGACTCCACTTTTAATGTCGATGAATTTATCACCGTGATGTCTCTAGACAAAAAAAATACCAACGGCCAGATAAATCTAATTCTCCTTGATGCGCTAGGAAAGGCGGTTAAAAAATCAAATACCCCAAAAAATATGATTAGTGAAGTTATTAAATCCTACTAACCATCATCTTAAAAGCAATTAATAACAATTAGCAACAATTTAAACCATTTGTCTGCTAGTTATCCCGTTCTCTCCTTGCTTTAATGAATCAAAGATAGCGGGATTAGCTTTTAATCAGTATAATGTGTTCTATATTTCGAGTTTCTTCGTAATATATCTGAATCACTTTGGAGATTTATCTATCGATGAAAAACGGTAGCGGGCTTTCAACGCCAAAAACAAACAATAAAAATATATCAAGCGCTAGAGGGCTTTACGAGCCCTCTTTTGAACATGACTCTTGCGGAATCGGCTTTCTTGCGAACCTAGATGGAATTCCAGAGAATAAAATTATCGAGCACGCTCTGACAATTTCGGAACGGCTAGAGCATCGAGGCGGTTGTGGATGCGAAGACAATACGGGGGACGGTGCTGGGATACTTATTCAGATCCCGGACGAATTTTTCCGAAAAATCGCCCACGATCATGGAGTAGATCTTCCTAAAGTCGGAAGGTATGGGTCTGGAATGGTTTTTTTATCTCAGGATAGAGAAGAGCGTTCTAAACAAAAAAAATATATTGAATCAGTTTGTACTGAGGAAAAACAAGAGATCCTTTTCTGGAGAGATGTGCCCATAAATGATGGTGAAATAGGCCCTACAGCAAAAAATGCGCGCCCATTTGTAGAACAATTATTCATAAAAGCTAGCTCGTCCAATAAGTCGCGGCTCGACTTCGAGCGTAAACTTTTTATTATAAGAAAGCTGATAGAACGAAGGACCTCAAATCGAAACAACATTGAAGCATGTTATTTTTCAAGTCTGTCTAGCAAAACATTTTGTTATAAGGGGATGCTTTTAGGGAAACAGTTAAGAGGAACATTCTCTGACCTAACGGCCAAAGAACTAAAAAGTGCGATAGCTTTAGTCCATCAACGTTTTTCCACTAACACTTTTCCATCGTGGTCTTTAGCCCAACCGTTTCGATTTGTAGCTCACAACGGGGAAATCAATACGGTCCGAGGTAACAGGAATTGGATGGCGGCACGAGAGAGTCTTTGTAACTCAGAACAATTCGGCGATGATCTAAAAAAGGTATTCCCTGTAATATCACAGGGAAATTCAGATTCAGCTTCATTTGATGAAGTGCTCGAGTTTCTTTATATGACAGGGAGGCCTCTACCCTTGTCAGTCCTTATGATGATACCCGAAGCATGGAGTGGGCACGATTCTATGGCAGATGAACTAAAGGCATTTTACGAATTCCATTCGTGCTTAATGGAACCATGGGACGGACCAGCATCATTGGTATTCACTGATGGAGAGGTGGTAGGCGCAGTTCTAGATAGAAACGGCCTAAGACCCTCCAGATACTACGTTACCAAAGACAATATGGTAATACTTGCTTCAGAGGTAGGGGTTTTAGACATTCCTGCCGAAAATATAAAATATAAAGAAAGATTGAGACCAGGCAGAATATTTCTGGTCGATACAAACGAAGGGAGAATAATCGAGGACAGCGAACTCAAGGATAAGTACGCTAAACAACATCCTTACAGGCGGTGGCTAAACAAGGGTATTCTCAAACTAGAACACTTACCAGCATCTAAAAACCTCTTACTTAAATCAAGTGAGACTACTTTAACCGAGAAACAAATCGTCTTCGGATATACCGATGAAGACTTAAAAGTTCTGATGCAACCTATGGCGGAAAATGGGATAGAAGCGACCGGATCTATGGGAACCGATAGTGCTTTGGCTATTCTTTCCAATCGTCCCCGCTCCCTCTTTGATTACTTTAAACAACTCTTCGCGCAAGTCACCAACCCTCCGATTGACGGGATAAGGGAAGAGCTAGTTACACAGACATCTGACCTTATCGGACCAAACCAAAACCTACTGGCCCCAAACGAAAACAGTTGTAATAAGGTTTATTTAAATTCTTTAATAATGAAGAATGAAGAATTCTCGAAATTAGAAAATCTCAGAGCAGAACGATTGAACTCAGTCGTAATTCCAACTACTTATGAACTGAAACGCGGAACTCGAAGTCTAGAAGAATCTATTGCAAAAGTCTGCCAAAGAGCTAACGAAGAAGCTCAGAAAAATACTTCATTCATAATTCTTAGCGACAAAACCATCAATAAAGAATTTGCCCCTATTCCGAGTGCACTTATCGTTTCTGCCGTCCATCATCATTTGATCAAAAATGGCAACAGAATGAAAACCGCCTTACTTGTCCAATCAGGCGAACCTAGAGAGGTGCATCATTTCGCAGTTCTGCTAGGATACGGAGCAGATGCAATAAACCCTTATTTAGCGTTTGAGTCACTAGAAAAAATGCTAAACACTGATAAAGAGTTTTCTAATAAAATTCAGGCAGATAACTTAAATTATTGTTCCGTTGCCTTCGATAACTACATCAAGGCAATAAATAAGGGATTAGTAAAAGTAATGTCTAAGATGGGCATTTCTAGCGTGCAATCATATAGGGGGGCCCAGATTTTTGAAGCGATAGGTTTAAATTCTCAATTTGTCGGAAGATATTTTAAAGGTACTCCCAGTAGAATTGAAGGTATAGGTCTTGATACGATAAATGATGAGACTGAAATCAAATTTTCAAAAGCCTTCCCAAAAAGGGGCTCCAATAAACCAAGATTAGATTCAGGTGGAGAATACCAGTGGAGACGGGACGGTGAATACCACCTTTTTAACCCCGAAACAGTGTTCAAATTGCAACATGCGACTCAGCAGGGTAGATATGATATCTTCAAAGAATACTCGGAGTTAGTCGATAAACAGTCAAAAAATAGGTCTACCATAAGAGGACTTTTTAAGTTCAAGGAAAGAGACGCCATACCAATAGAGGAAGTCGAATCCGTAAATGAGATAATGAAACGTTTCCATACTGGCGCAATGTCCCTCGGCTCAATAAGTGGTGAAGCGCACGAGACTTTAGCCGTAGCTCTAAACCGAGTTGGAGGGAAATCCAACACAGGTGAAGGGGGAGAAGATCCGATTAGATTCAAGCCCGAAAAGAATGGTGATCTAAAAAGAAGCGCCATAAAACAGGTGGCTTCAGGCAGATTCGGAGTAACCAGCGAATACTTGGTCAATGCCGACGACATTCAAATCAAAATGGCTCAGGGTGCTAAGCCGGGTGAAGGAGGACAACTTCCCGGACATAAGGTATATCCGTCGATAGCAAAAGTACGAGGGTCTACACCAGGAGTCGGCCTTATTTCTCCGCCACCGCACCACGATATCTACTCAATTGAAGATCTTGCACAACTAATACACGACCTAAAGAACTCGAATCCTGAAGCGAGGATCCACGTCAAATTAGTTTCAGAAGTGGGGGTTGGAACCGTCGCTGCTGGTGTGGCCAAAGCCCACTCAGATGTAGTTCTTATCTCTGGCTATGATGGCGGCACGGGAGCTTCACCTGTTACTTCGTTAAAACACGCGGGAGTTCCATGGGAACTAGGACTTGCAGAAACTCAACAGGTATTAATTGAAAATAACTTAAGAGACAGAATTACAGTCCAAGTCGACGGTCAAATGAAAACTGCTAGAGATTGCGTCATCGGTGCACTGCTTGGCGCGGAAGAATTCGGTTTCTCAACAGCTCCATTGGTAGTTATGGGTTGCGTTATGATGAGGGTTTGCCATCTTAACACCTGCCCAGTTGGTGTCGCTACACAGGATCCAGAACTCAGAAAAAAATTCTCTGGGAAGCCAGAATTTGTGGAGAACTTTTTTCAATTCATAGCCCAAGAAATGCGTGAAATTATGGCGTCAATGGGAGTCAGAAAAATTGAACAGCTAGTCGGCCAAGTGGAATATTTAGACTACGAACCTGCCCTTTCTCACTGGAAAGCAAAAGGATTAGATTTAAGCGCCATATTAAAAGCACCGGCAAAAAGTTACACGGGCTCCCGATTTAGAACTAAATTCCAGGATCATAAACTTGAGCAATCATTAGACAGAACTAAGTTGCTTAAGCTCTGCGAAGATGCGATAAAGACTAAAAATCCAGTTGAGGCAGCCTTTGAGATAAAAAGCACCAATCGAACAGTTGGGACAATTCTGGGCCACGAAATTACAAAAAGACATGGAGGAACAGGCCTCCCCAGCGACACGATAAAACTGAAATTTTATGGCTCCGCTGGACAAAGCTTCGGCGCTTTTGTTCCCCGAGGTGTTACAATGCACATAGAAGGTGATGCGAACGACTATGTGGGAAAAGGTTTATCGGGTGGAAAAATTGTGATATACCCATCAAAATCTTCTACTTTCGTTGCAGAGGAAAATATTATCGTCGGAAATGTCGTTTTGTATGGAGCAACATCAGGCGAAGCTTACTTTAGGGGTATAGCTGGAGAAAGATTCGCAGTAAGAAATAGCGGAGCAACTGCTGTAGTTGAAGGTGTTGGAGATCACGGATGTGAATATATGACAGGTGGTGAGGTAGTCATTTTGGGACCAATCGGGAGAAATTTTGCCGCTGGGATGTCAGGAGGATTAGCTTTTGTTTACGATCCTAATGAAAATTTAAAAAATTTATGCAATCCCCAAATGGTCGATATTGATGCATTAACAGATGAGAAGCTTGTGGGGCTAAAAGAAAAAATAGAGGTCCATGTGAAATATACTGACAGTCAAGTAGGCAAAAGAATTATCGATAATTGGTCAGAGGAATACAAATTTTTCAAACTAGTTTTTCCTAAAGATTACAAAAGGGTGCTACGAGCGATAGAAAGAGCTCGCGAGGAAGGCACATCAGAAGAAATGGCAATAATGGAGGCAGCACATGGCTGATCCATTGGGTTTTATGAAATATAAGAGAGCGAAACATCCTTATAGACCCGTAAAAGAGAGAAAAAAAGATTGGAATCAAGTCATGGCCAGATTCGATTCCGACTCAATAAGAGAACAAGCATCACGGTGTATGGACTGCGGGATACCTTTCTGCCATAACAGTTGTCCTTTAGGTAACTTGATTCCCGAATGGAACGATTTGGCAAGGAAAAACCAATGGGAAGAAGCCCTTGTTAAGCTTCATGCCACCAATAATTTTCCAGAGTTCACTGGAACACTCTGCCCAGCCCCGTGTGAGGGCTCTTGCGTCTTGGGAATCAACGACCAACCAGTCTCCATAAAGTCGATTGAATTGGAAATCATTGATCGCGGATTCGAGATGAATTTAATCAAACCATTACCTCCAAAACAAGAAACTCGGAAAACCGTCGCTATCATAGGATCTGGACCAGCCGGGCTGGCTGCAGCACAACAGTTAAGAAGGGTAGGACACAGAGTTACAGTTTTTGAAAAAGATGATAGGGCCGGTGGATTACTGAGATACGGTATACCAGAGTTTAAAATGGAAAAAAACGTCCTAGAGCGACGCTTAAACCAACTAACTGAGGAAGGTATCGAATTTCAAACGAAGAAAAATATTGGCCAAGAAATAACAATCGATGAACTAAAGAAAAACTTCAATGCGGTGCTCATCGCAGGTGGAGCAAGCATTTCCAGAGATATAGAAGTACCGGGGAGAAACTTACAGGGAATACACTTTGCTATGGATTTCCTCAGTCAGCAAAACAGAGTCTGTGAAGGAGACGATACACCTGTCAGTCGTGTAAACGCGGAGGGCAAAAGGGTTATTATTATTGGAGGCGGCGACACTGGAGCTGATTGCTTAGGAACTGCTCACAGACAAGGAGCGAAATTAGTCACTAGTCTGGAAATTATGCCTAGACCTCCGCTTTCTAGAGCAATGAAAAATCCTTGGCCTGAATGGCCGCGGATATATAAAATAGCATCAGCCCACGAGGAAGGTGGAGAAAGGAGATACGCGGCCTCTACAACTAAATTCATCGGCAATAAAGATAATCAAATCACAGCTATCGAAATTATCAAAGTCGAACAGGTCGATCAGCCGGATGGTACTGTTAGTTTCGCGGAAGTTCCAAACTCAAAACATGAAATACCATGTGACTTAGTTTTGCTTGCAATGGGTTTTACCGGCCCACATTTGTGGAATAATATCAGAGATAGCGGTATCAAATTGGACAAACGACAAAATATTGAGGTCAACCCTAGTTGGATGACTTCAATCGACGGGGTATTTGCCGCAGGAGATGCGAAACGTGGACAATCGTTGATCGTTTGGGCCATAGCGGAAGGAAGATCGGCAGCAAGAGCGATCGACGAATATTTAATGGGCACAAGTAGTTTACCCGCTCCTGTTTAGTAATCATGTCGATTAGGAATGATTGCCTACTAAAAATCTTACGAGGTAACCCTAGTAATAGAACTCCTATATGGATCATGAGGCAGGCGGGCAGGTACCTCCCTGAATACAAAAAATTAAGACAAAAAACTGGCGATTTTTTACAGCTTTGCAAAACACCCGAGCTAGCATGTAAAACCACATTAATGCCTATCGCAAGATTTGATCTGGATGCAGCAATAATCTTTTCAGATATTTTGGTTGTTCCCGAAGCTATGGGCATGCCCCTTAAATTTGAAGAAAATAAGGGGCCAATTTTTGAAAAGCCCATCAAGACCGAGAAAGATTTTAATAATCTACAATTTCCTCCTTTAGAAGAGAATCTTGCTTTTACTCTGAAAGCGATAGAACTGACAAAATTAGAATTAAATAACAGCATTCCGCTTATTGGCTTCTGCGGTTCTCCATGGACATTAGCCTGCTATATGATTGAGGGCGGCACGTCAAAGAATTTCGAAAAAATCTTTAGAATGATGTACGACCAACCAAATCTTTTATTGAAAATTTTAGATAAATTGACGAGTATCTTAACTGAGTACCTAAAGCTTCAACTAAAATACGGTGCAGATGTTTTAATGATTTTCGACACTTGGGGTGGGATCTTACCGTATCCAAGATACAGAGAGTTTTCCTTGGAATTCAACCAAAAGATTATTTCTTCTTTAAACCAACTTAATATTCCAAACATTTTTTTCTCAAAAGGAGCATTTAACCATATCGACGACATTGTTAAAGCAAATCCGTCTTGCATCGGAATTGATTGGATGTCTAGTCTTGAAAACGCGCAAAAAATTGTTGGAAACAAATCTGCAATTCAGGGAAATCTAGATCCTTCAATCTTGCTTTCCGAAGGAACCGTTGTAAAGGAAGAGACTAAGAAAATGCTTGATCAAGTTAATGCAGGGACAAGATATGTCGTTAATTTAGGTCACGGAATAACTCCAGATGCTAAGCCAAAAAATGTGGAGATTCTCATCGAAACTGTTCGTAACTATAAATAATATAATTATGCTAGCTTCAGCGAGACGTCAATTAAATTTTTTTTCCAAAGGATTCTTGATAGGATTTACGGATATTATTCCTGGTGTGTCCGGCGGCACTATGGCCCTGATATTGGGGATTTATAATCAAGTAATCCGCGCTGCTGCCGCGATAAATTCTCAATGGCTAGGCTATATCTTCTCTTTAAAAATAAGAAAATCCGCAACTATTGTAGATTATGGCTTACTTATACCATTAGCTATCGGGATAATTTCTGGTGTGTTATTTTTTACAAAAATTGTACCTCTTATCTTATATATAGAGAAGTTTACATTTCAAGTATTCAGCTTTTTCTTCGGACTCATTCTGCACACGGTGCTATCGATTTTTTATAATAATTTCAAATGGTCGTTTAGGGACTGTTTCTTCATCTTTTCCGGTTTCAGTTTAGGCCTTTGCCTATTAATTTTTGGTCAACAAACTTCTGAAAATAATTTTTTTACCATATTTATTTCGGGATTTCTATCTGCTACGGCTATGATTTTGCCTGGAATATCAGGTGCCCTTATCTTAATGTTGCTTGGAAAATACGCTATTATTTTTAACGCGATAGCTGATTTAAAATTTATAATTTTATTTCCATTCGTATGTGGGTTTTTATGTTCATTAGTTTTTATTACTAAACTATTGGCAGTCATCCTAAAGAAATTTCATGGGGCTTCTTTTAACTTTATAAACGGAATTTTGCTTTCTTCTTTGATTGTTCTTTGGCCATTTCAATATCGCAGTATAGAACAAGAACTACAAATCAACTTTAAATCGTTTTATTTACCCACTAATACCTCAGACATAATAACTGCCTTAGGGCTAATCTTTATTGCTTTTTTTTTACTTTCTAGGCTCAATATATCTATTTCTCAGAAAGCGAATAGTTAGTGCTATTAGAACTAGGCCTAGAGCATAGAATGCCACCCCGAGCTCTCCTATTTTAGAGTAAGGCGTGGAACCCATGCGGCCTTCAACTAGTCCATCAATAACTTGGGCAGTAAATTGTTCTGAAGACACAATCACGTCACCTTTATAATTAATAATAGCACTAATGCCAGTATTAGTTGCTCTTATTATTGGTCTTTCTAGCTCAGCTGCTCTTACGCGAACAATTTGTAAATGTTGAAACGCCGCAATTGATCTTCCAAACCAAGAATCATTACTCAAATTTATAATTAGTTCTGCTTGTGGAAGTGAGGATCGTACTAATGAGGCAAAAGCAATCTCATAACAAATTAATACTCCAATAGTGTTGTCTTTAATAATGAATTTATTCTTTTCTTGAGACCCTTGTGTAAAATCTGATAGAGGAATGTTTAAGATATCGTAAAAATTCCTAAACAGTTTTCTAAATGGAAAGTATTCGCCAAAAGGCACGAGCTTTCTTTTTTTGTATAGATCAATCGATTCAGAGACGGACAAAATACTATTAAAAATTTTGTTATCAGATGACTGTAAAAAAGGAGCGCCTAAAATTAAATGTGTATTCGTACGCTGACTAATACTCTTTAACAATTTTACTTCCGCTTCATTGAGATCCAAAGGCATGGTAAAAACTGTTTCGGGCCAGACTAAGATATCAGAAGTCCATTCATCTTTTGATAACTCCAGGTAACGTTCAAGAATTAATTTAGTTGAATTATTCGACCATCTTATTTCAAAAGGCAAAGACCCTTGTACAATAGAGACATTTAATGAGTCATTTGTTTTTGAGGTATATTCGCTTTTTTGTAAAAAGTGCAAGGATATTAAAACAACCATCGCAGGAAATACAATAACAGACTTTTGGATCAAGGATTTCGAGCACACTAGATACGCAAGACAAGCCGCTAGGCATACGACAACAAAAGAAACCCCATGCGCACCTATCAAAGGTAAGAGTGCTGAAAGCGGACTATCTATTTGAGTGTAACCAACTACAAGCCACGGAAACCCGGTTAAGAAAAACCCTCTAGCAATTTCTACTAACAACCATATAAAAGGGGCTATCAATAAAAAGGGCGCCCGAGACGACGATAATAATTTAGTAAATAAGCCAAATATTGAAAAATAGAAAGCGAGCAGGCATATAAAAATCGCATTCAACGAAACTGCAATTAAAGGATCGGGTATACCAAACCTTTCTATACTTATATGGATCCACCAAATATTTGATCCAAAGTACCCTATTCCAAAAAACCAACCAGCCCAAAAGGATTCAGTTTTATTCGCATTCTTTAAAACCAATAGAAACCATCCAATTGCGACAATAATTATGGTCCAATGTGATATCTCGGAAAATGAAAAGACTGATAATGAACCTGATATTATTGCTTGAATTAGGTTTGACTTAGTAATTTGAAGATTACTTCTTTTCTGCCTCATCTGGTTTCTGTTGCACTTTTTCTCGTATTATTCTTAGTAAATGGGAGCGGCGTTGATCGGCTCTCATTACCTTGAATGTTAATTCACCGTATCTAACTTCCTCACCTTTTTCAGGAACATGGCCTAGAAGCTTAGTAACAAAGCCGCCTATGGTCTCGTAATCATCTTGCAAAATGTCTATTTTAAAGTAATCAACAAACTCATCAATCGAAGTGCGGGATTTGACGGTGAATCTTTCTTTGCCGTGCTGTCTGATATTCTCTTCATCCTCATAGTCATGTTCGTCATCTATATCACCAACAATTTGCTCTAAAACATCTTCAATAGATACAAGCCCAGATACTTTTCCATATTCATCAACTACAACCGCTAAATGATTTCTATTGGCTTTGAACTCTCTCAACAATATGTTTAATTTCTTGCTTTCCGGAACGAACACTGGTACTCGCAGCATCCCTCTTATTTTATTTTTTCCATCAATCAACTCACTAGCTAACAGATCTTTTGCCAAGAGGATACCAAGAACATTTTCACCGGTTTCATCGAAAACCGGAAATCTTGAATGACCTGACCTCGCCATTGTTTGGTGAATATGTTTAACATCATCTGTTAGGGTTATCGAGGTTATTTCAGAAGAGGGTAACATTATGTCTCGTACCTGCATTTCAGAAACCATTAGAGCCCCTTCCATCATTGCTTGAGTATCAATATCAACCACATTGTTGTTTTCAGCTGACTGCAAGATCTCAATTAGCATCGTTTTTCCGCGTGGTTCGTGAAGAAAAGTTTTTATAATTAACTTCCTCATGCCTCGTAGGATTTTTGCTTGCATGAAATTAAACATAATTGTTTGCTACCTCAGCTTTTACTTAGTACTTCAAATAAGGATCAGAATAACCTAATTTAGACATGATTTTTGATTCAAGCGTTTCCATAATGCGTGCAGTAGATTCATTATTATGTAGATATCCTAGCAAATGCAATATGCCATGAATTACCATATGAGTAAATCTTTCATCAAAATCAATGCCAAGATAGGTAGCTTCGTCTAGTACAACCTCATCGCATATTAAAATATCACCCAAATGATTAGGTAGTGAAAATTTGTCGCCATTACTAGGAAAAGCTAAAACATTAGTAGGCTGATTTTTCCGGCGAAATTTCTTATTAATTTTTGTTGATTCCATTGAATCACATACCTTAATCGATATTTTTTTATTTTCTATTTTAATTTCAGATTGTATGGCAACAAGAGCTTTTGATACTAGATCACTATATTTTTTTTGATACGTAGCACGCTCGACCTCAAGTGTAAAAAGACTTGAATTGTTGGAATTATCAATCAATTGGGTTTTTTAATCCGTTTTTATCTTGGTTCTTTTTCATGTTTACCGTAAGCTTTAAGAATCTCGGCAACAAGCCTATGCCGAACGACATCTTTTGTTGAAAAAAAATTAAAACTAATGTCAGGTAAATCGACCAGTATTTTCGAAACATGTTTTAAACCAGATTCTGTTCCACGTGGGAGATCTATTTGGGTTATATCACCAGTGATTACTGCCCTAGAACCAAAACCAATTCTAGTAAGAAACATTTTCATTTGTTCAGGGGTGGTATTTTGAGCTTCATCCAAAATTATAAAAGATTCATTTAAAGATCGACCTCTCATAAAGGCTAGGGGTGCGACTTCAATGATATTTTTTTCAATTAACTTCGAAACTCTTTCAAAACCCATGAGCTCATGAAGAGCATCGTATAGTGGGCGAAGGTAAGGGTCGATTTTCTGAGACATATCTCCTGGTAAAAATCCTAGTCTTTCGCCCGCTTCAACCGCAGGACGTACAAGGCAAACTCTACGAACCCTATTTGTTTCAAGTGCATTAACCGCACTGGCGACTGCTAAATAAGTTTTTCCGGTACCAGCTGGCCCGATCCCAAAGCAAACCTCCTTATTCGCCATCGCTCGCATATATTGTTTCTGAATTAGACTCCTTGCAGAAATATTTTTTTTTCGGGTAATAATTGCTTCGTTATTTACATTCAATTCTGTCGAATCATCAGACTGGTTTTGTTGGATCTGTAAATGAATTTCTCTTTTTGTAATATTATTAAATTGAGTGATTTTATAAAGTTGCTTGAGAATACGACAGGCAACTTTCACAGCCTCTGGAGCCCCGGCTAAACGAAAGCTATTCCCCCTATTAGCAATATTTACGTCAATATTTGTTTCAATATATCGAAGGTTTTCATCGAACTGGCCACACAGGTTTGCCAACCGTTTATTGTCATTAGGCTCAAGAGCAAGAAGTGATTCTGTTTCTTTCAACAAACTTTCCCTGGCCTCAAACTAACTCGCCTCTTAATGAATTTGGAAGAATTTCTGTAATCTTGACCCTGGCCATATTACCTATCAGACTATCTTTACCTGAAAAATTTACAACTCTGTTATTTTCGGTTCTGCCTGCGAAAACTTTGTCTGATTTTTTTGAATGACTAGTCACTAGAATTTCCTGTACTGAGCCCAGCATCTGCCTCGAGTAGGTTTCAGAGAAGCTAACAAGTAACTTTTGAAGCCTTGCTAACCTTTCTTTCTTTTCAGCTATAGTTGTATCGTCTTTAAGATATGACGCGGGGGTGCCAGGTCGAGGGCTATAAATAAAGCTAAAGGATTGGTCAAATCTAACATGCTTTACCAAATCAAGTGTCTTTAGAAAATCATCGTCCGTTTCACCTGGAAATCCCACGATAAAGTCACTTGTAATACTAATATCAGGGCTTCTTTTTCTTAATTTTGATATAATTGATTTATACTCTAAGGCTGTATAACCGCGTTTCATTTTATTTAAGATCCTATCTGAACCGCTTTGCACTGGCAAGTGAACCTGATTGACTAATTTAGGAATTTCCCCATAAACATTTATTAATCTCTCAGAGAACTCTAATGGATGAGATGTTGTATAACGGATTCTTTCAATCCCTTCGATATAAGATATTAAATGCAATAAGGCTGCTAAGTCTACGATACGTCCCTTATCATCTTTAGCGTTATATGCATTAACATTTTGTCCTAGTAAAATAATTTCCTTTGAACCTCTTGAAACTAAGCCATGGATTTCTTTAATCACGTCTTTGACTGGTCTACTAAACTCCTCCCCTCTTGTGTATGGAACCACACAAAACGAACAGTATTTACTACAACCCTCCATTATTGAGACGTATGAGGAAGAACGTACGTTTTTGGATAGCGGCAACTTATCAAATTTTTCTAACTCTGGAAAATCAATATCCACCGCTGCGCCACCAAAACGGGCTTTCTTAATTAGTTGGGGTAGTTTATGAATGGTCTGAGGGCCAAAAACAAGATCGACAAAAGGTGCTTTATTTATTATGTCTTCACCTTCTTGACTCGCCACACAACCTCCAACTCCAATTAAAAGTTTAGGGTTTTTGTTCTTTAACGTTTTCCAACGCCCCAATTCAGAAAATAACTTATGTTGCGCTTTATCTCTTACAGAACATGTATTGACTAGTATTAAATCGGCATCATCTGCTTTTCGCACTTTTTTCAAATTCAGCTCTGACTCAAGTAAATCATTTATCTTACTGGAGTCATATTCATTCATCTGACAACCAAAAGTTTTTATGTAAAATCCTTTTTTCATATCAACTCTTAAAAAATATTAAACAAAGTCATAAATCAATCGCTATATTATCAATTAACCTCGCCTTCCCCAACCATACAGCAATTAAAATTACAAAACTTTTTTCATCATTTTTCGGCAAGGCTAAATCTGTGGCTCTTCGTAACTCAAAATATTCGACTTTCATCCCAAAGGCTTCCAACTCATTTATTAATTCTTGTTTAGCGTTATTAAAATTACTTGGTCCTATGCGAATAATTTCCGACGCTTTTTGTAATGAAAGATAAATTTTTGGCGCGATTTTTCGCTCAACTTCTGATAAATATTTATTACGAGAACTCAACGCTAACCCGTCTTTTTCCCTTTGAGTTGGCAGTCCTACTATTAAAGTTGGTATTAAAAGATCTGACACCATTCTTTTTATAACCAAATATTGTTGGTAGTCTTTTTTTCCAAATAGGGCGAAGTCTGGTTTACAGGCAGCTAGAAGTTTTGCGACGACGGTAGCAACTCCTGAAAAATGCCCAGGCCTGTGCTGCCCACAAAGGATTTCTGATATATAAGGAACCGTTATCCTTGTATCTGTATCAATTCCCATTGGATAAAGTTGCTTCAAATCAGGAATAAAGACAATGTCGACCTCTTCTTTTTCCAATTTTTTCTTATCCGACTCAATGTTACTTGGGTACGATTCGTAATCCTCACCGCGTCCGAATTGAATTGGATTCACAAATATGGATACCACAGTCTTAGATGCTAATATTTTTGCCTCCTTGATCAACGAAATATGGCCAGAATGCAGACTCCCCATCGTAGGGACTAAAGCAATCGTATTGTTGTTTTCTCTCCATTCGGAAACTAGTCTATTTAACTTAATTACCTCCAGAATTGATTTCATGAAAATTTAGCCTTAAATATTGACAATTTTTTTACAGTCATCTAGTTTTAAAAATTTAACAAGGTCAGATGCTTTTCCTAATCCAGGGATAGTGATGTCTTTTTTAATGTCTAACAAGGGAAGTAACACAAACGAACGATTTTTAATTTCTTTGTGTGGAATAACCAAATCATCACAATCAATTTTAATACTACCATAAATTAAGATATCAATATCAATTGGACGAGCAGCCCAATGTTTCCTTACTTTTCTCCGTCCTAATTTAGATTCAATTAAGTGAATTCGTTCTAACAATTCAAATGGAGAAAAATTCGTTACGAACAGACCAACAGCGTTTATAAAATGTGGCTGAGTCAAACCTCCTAACGGCGGATTATGATAGAAACTAGACAAACAGGTAAGCATTAGTTTATCTTCCTCAATCAACATTTGAATTGCCTGCTTAATATTTTCGACGCGATTTCCCAGGTTGCTTCCAAAACCCAAGTATACAAAAGTTTTTTTCATATTATAGTCTGTAGGTTTCACTTTCCGGAAACGGTAGTTTATTCATTTTGTTGGCTAAAACAAAAAAATTTCGCCACCAGTCAACAGCATGAATAAGATGATTTTCGGTCTTGCTTCTCAAGACAAAGAAATTATAACCTGCCCTAAGGCGGTCATTTTGCAAAAGTCTATTTGCATTTCGTTTTGTCGGGTTTTCAAAGGCAGACTGTATCCTCCAAATTTCCCTCATTATATTCGAGACGCGCCGAGGGATTGCTATTGTTTTTATTTGATTTGAAATAATATTTTCAGTGGCAATACGAAAGATTACCGATTCATCAGTTATTTCACAGCGGAGTTTCTCGATCTCAATTTTTAATGCGCCCCAAAGAATCACTGCGCAAAGAAAGGCCAACGTGGCTGATTGCCCCATCTTTACCCTTGAATCTGTTATTTGCAATGCAATTTTTATAGTATTTATAGAATGATTATAAGCCAAAGATTCCATTTTATTTCTATCAAGTACCGGGAATAAGAATTGTACTAAATTTAGTTGCACCAATCTGCTAAATAATTCAGTTGCAGAACCTCTTAAAAATAATTTTTCTAATTCATAGAACAACCTAGCAGACGATAAGTTGTCCAGCATACAGCCATAGCGACTAAACTCAGCTAAATTCATATCTTTCATACTGAGCTTTAAAGTCGTTGCGAATCTGATTGCCCTGAGAATTCGCATGGGATCTTCTTCGAATCGTTCAGACGGTTTACCAATGCAAGACAGTTTTCTTTCTAAGAGATCACAGAAACCACCAACATAATCAATAACTACTTTCTGCTCTATATCAAAATATAGGGCGTTAATAGTAAAATCCCTCCGAAAGACATCGTCCGCTATACTTCCAAATTCATTGTCCCCTTTAAATTGTTTGTGGATTTTTTTTTTAATTTTGTTGCTCCGAGGGGTTTTTCTAAAAGTTGAAACCTCGGTAATTTCATTATTACTCCTCACGTGTACTAGTCTAAAACGTCTTCCTATAGCTCTACTTTTTCGCCCAAAAATTTTTATAATGTCACGAGGTTTTGCATTTGTTACAACATCAAAATCGTTCGGAACATTTTGTAAAATTAAGTCTCTGACACAACCGCCCACAAGCAACGCATCGTAACCTGATGATCTAAGTGTTTCTATCACGAAGTTTGCACCTTCGGAAATTTTCCCTACATCGATTCGATGATGAGAGCTGTTAAAAAATTTAGGAGCAGGTTTTTTTCTTACGTCCATATTTTTCACATATAATCCTAAGAAACTTTTATTTGGAAATTTGAACATTATAGTCCCATAATACGTAATTAAATAGTTTTATGATTTTAAAGAACCAGCCTAATTCAGGAATTTTTAATGAAGTTTTTTTTTAGAGTCTTTGGCGCGTTAATATATGATCTCTTGTCAGTATTAGTGCTGGTATATTTTGCATCTTTTCTGCCAGTTATCTTATTAGAAAGCTCAATCGAACCTGGAAACATAAAATTACAACTATTTATTGCAACAATCGCTATGCTGTATTTTTTCTATTGTTTCAGGAAAGGCAGAACATTTGGCATGCAAGCTTGGCAACTAGAGTTACAATCAGAAAATGGAAGTAAAGTCACAGACTATCAAATTTTAATAAGGATTATAGGCGGGATTTTTTCATTTCTTTTTTTTGGGTTAGGCTACATTTACATGCTTTTTGACCATAAAAATAGAACCTTGCATGATATTGCCTCTAAAACTTACCTGCGACAAAAGTCATCTAATTAGGCCGGTTTTTAAAAATATAAATCATGATTATTAGCAACATAGATGGCATAAACGCAACCAAAACAGATGGGAGCGAAAAAACGAGACCTGCTTGGTTTAGAACTTTCCCAATCATAAAATAACCAAAACCGACACAAACTGCAGTAATTATATTCTTGCTTGATGAAAAGCGGCCTAAGCTAGCTCGAACCACAAAATGTGACAAAACTAATAAAACAAAAATATCTATCCATAAACCTACTTTTTGAAATATATTAAAATATAAATCATCCGAAGTTTGACCAGTAATTTTAGCTAAATTCAGATACGCTAAGAGTGCGAAAATGCTTTGGTCTTTTTGCTCATGAACGATCATTTCCATTATATCAGGGCCTATAGTCAATTTCTTTTCAAAAGAAGAATCATACTTTTTTTTGGAATATTCAGGTTTAAAAGTCAAAACATTTACACCCTCAAAAACCCAGGCCAAACCATTATGAGTGCCAGAATCAGCTGTTAATATTGACAGCAACTCCATCTCATTATTGAACTCATATAACTCGACGTCTATGACAGTATGATTACTTTGCAAAGTATCAACCTTGAAGAATATATTATGGCTGCGAGCCCAAAAACCTTTATCAGTCAATGTAAAATCTCTTGTTTCCCCTATCGAAAGTTGTATCTCAGCTTTGAATTTTTTAACAACCGGGACTATGAACTCTCCTAAAACAAATGATATTGCGAAAATCGTGATACCAACAAGGATAATTGAATTCATTCTGTATCTAGCATTAAAGCCAGATATTTGCATAATTAACAATTGGTTTGTGCTCACGAAACTTGAAAGTCCTAAAACTGAGCCTATTAAAACGGCAAATGGTATTAACGTATAGCCAAGCAATAGAATTTCTAGGAGCCAGAAAATTGGGATGAGCTTAATTCCGTCAGTCCCTTTAACAATTTCCAACTCCGCCAAAACCGAAAAGATCGAAAAAACAACAGTCAATAGCATTAAAACTGATAGAATATTTTTTAAAATATGAAAGGAAAGATAGCGCGTTAATATGGACATTCTGTTAAGATATTCTAAAAATTTTAAGACTCTATCCGTAGTATATAACGTAATTATTAAAAAATTAATTCACATCTTAGCCTTATTTATACTCAATAATTTTATAACAAAGAGAAAAAAATGAAATTTAATGTAAAAATTGACGATTTACACAAAGTAAAGACAGATCTATTAATAATAACTCTTCCATTGCTTAAATATGCAGATAGCAAATTTCTCGCCCTAGATAAATTATGTAATCATTTTATTAGTAAGGTCGCAAAAGAAAATAAAATTGACGGTAATTTAGGAGCGAACATCCTTTTACATTCTATCGAAAACGTTCAGGCTCGTTCTATATTACTATTAGGAACATCAGAAACTGGCAATTGTGACTTAAACGAATTTAAAAAAATTATGAAGCCTTGTGTCGAGCAAATAAACAAACTAAAGACAAAATCAGTGGCGATACGAATGCATCACGATAAATCAAAACCAGATGAGTTTGTACAGAAATGCAAATTTGTCTTTAAGGAATTTGAAAGGATAACTTATTCTTATAAAAATCAATCGAACAAAAATCTTATAATTTTGGTAGATAAAACCTCAGGTAGTTTTGCAACCAAAACGGTAAAGGAAGGTTTGGCTATAGCAACTGGTATCAGACTTACTAAGAGTTTAGCAAACAAGCCGGCTAATCTATGCACCCCTACGGTCCTTGCGAACGAAGCGAAAAAATTGGGCGCAAATAATAGGTCAATAAGCGTGTCTGTCATAAATGAAGCACAAATGAAAAAATTAAAGATGAATACATTACTTTCAGTCGCTCAAGGAACTACACAACCGGCTAAACTTATTACTCTTAGGTACACTAATGAAAAAAAAAAATAAAAAACCAATTGTCTTAGTTGGCAAAGGGGTTACATTCGACTCAGGAGGAATTTCATTAAAACCAAGTGGCGCGATGGATGAAATGAAATATGACATGGCCGGTGCGGCGACGGTGCTAGGGGTTTTTTCAGCGTTAGCCTCTATGAACCTGGATACAAATGTAATTGGCATCATTCCCGCAACAGAAAATATGCCAGCAGGTAACGCCACAAAGCCAGGAGACGTGATAACCAGCATGTCAGGAAAAACTGTCGAAATCCTCAATACTGATGCTGAAGGTAGGCTTATACTATGCGATTCGATCACATACGCAAGAAAATTTAAGCCGGAGGTAGTGATAGATATAGCCACATTGACAGGAGCATGCGTTGTTGCACTTGGAAACCACGCAACTGGTTTAATGAGTAATAATAAAAAACTAGCCAAATCATTGTTAAAAAGTGGAATTAACAGTGACGATAGAGCATGGCAATTACCACTGTGGAGTGAATACGGGTCACAACTAAAAACCAATTTTGCAGATTTGGCAAACGTTGGAGGTAGAACTGCTGGAGCAATCACGGCCGGTTATTTTTTGTCAGAATTTGCGGAAGGGCTGAAGTGGGCGCATCTTGATATTGCTGGAACTGCATGGAACTCTGGTGCAAATAAGCTAGCTACTGGCAGGCCCGTTGCATTACTTCTAGACTTTATAATTAATTCTGAATTCAAATGATGCCAAAAAAAGTAGGATTTTACATATATGAAATATCCGATTATCAGTCATACCAAAAGCTTGTATGTAGTGTTATCGAAGAAACTTATAATAAAAATAGTAATGTCTTATTATTATGCGAAGATGAAGAGAGTTGCGAGAGTTTTAACCAATTGCTTTGGACCTTTAAAGATATTGCTTTTATCCCACATGAAAGGACAAAAAAAAATAGGATTATCACTCAACGCGTTGATTTAGCAACAACTGATCAATCCTTAGTTTTAATGAACCTGTCTTACTCGTTTCCCGAATCATTTGAAACTCATAGTCAAATAATTGAGATGAGCGGATATGACGAAAATAGCCGGCAAAAAGCAAGGCGAAACTTTAAAAAATATAGAACAATGGATTTTGAAATAAATTCGGTTCAAATTAAACTATGAAACCACATTTTGAGCCTGAATTAGTAGAAAAAAAAATTTACCAAGTATGGGAGTCTCAGGGACTATTTCATCCTAAGGAAGCTGGGGAAGGTTATTGTATCGTTTTGCCGCCTCCTAACATTACCGGAAGTTTACACATGGGGCACGCTTTCCAAGTTACCCTTATGGATATGTTGATTAGGTATAAAAGATTACAAGGACTCAGAACACTTTGGCAAGGCGGAACCGACCACGCAGGAATTGCAACGCAAATGGTGATCGAAAGAAAATTAGAATCCGAAGGAGTTTATAAAGAAGATATTGGTAGAAAGGCTTTTATAGAAAAAACTTGGGAATGGAAAGAAATCTCAGGAAGTACGATTTCAAAACAACTCAGGAGGATGGGCGCTTCAATAGATTGGTCTAGAGAAAAATTTACCTTGGAACCAGTGCTTTCTGAGGCCGTGAAAGAAGTTTTTATTGCTCTTTACGAAGAAAAACTGATCTATAGAGGAAAAAGGCTAGTTAACTGGGACCCGGTCATAAAAACTGCCGTTTCAGATCTTGAAGTTAGATCACAGGAGGAAAAAGGTAATCTTTGGTTTATTAAGTATGACGTATCTTTAGAGAACCAATCAATAGTTATTGCTACAACTCGACCAGAGACAATGCTTGGCGACACGGCGATCGCAATTAATCCTAACGATGAAAGGTTCTCACACCTAATAGGTAGCACTGCTAAAGTTCCTCTTGCCAAACGGGAGATACCCATAATTGGAGATGATTATGTAGACATGGAGTTTGGAACTGGTTGCTTAAAAGTTACACCCGCTCATGACTTTAATGATTTTGAATTAGGTAAAAAACATTCTTTAGAACTTATTAATATTTTTGATAAATCTGGGCAAATTAATGCTAATGGTCCAAAACAATTCCAAGGTTTGGACCGGTTTGTTGCCAGGGAAAAAATACTTAATGCACTTAAAGCAGAAAATCGATTAGTTAAACAAATAGATCATCAATTAAAAGTTCCTAGGGGCGAGAGAACTGGATCTATAATCGAACCTTTTCTGACAGAACAATGGTTTGTCCGAGTTGATTCTATAGCTAAACCAGCAATCGATGCAGTAAAAAAAGGAAAAATTAAGTTTACGCCGCAAAATTGGGAACGCACTTATTTTCGATGGATGGAAGAAATAGAGGATTGGTGTATATCAAGACAGCTTTGGTGGGGGCACCAGATTCCAGCTTGGTATGACCAAGAAGGCAACATCTATGTAGGGAAGAACGAGGAAGACGCAAGAATAAGATCCGGCATCGAAAGCAATGGTTCTATCAAGTTAACGCAGGATCCTGATGTTTTAGACACGTGGTTTTCTTCAGCTTTATGGCCATTTACAACTTTAGGTTGGCCAAAAGAAACAAATGAACTTAAAGAAATGTATCCGACTGATGTTCTGGTGACGGGTTTTGATATTATTTTTTTCTGGGTAGCCCGCATGATTATGATGGGTTTGAAATTTACTAATCAAGTGCCTTTTAAAGAAGTATACATACATGGGTTAGTCAGAGACTCAGAAGGAAATAAAATGTCAAAGAGCAAAGGCAATATTTTGGATCCACTTGATCTAATTGATGGAATTGATCTGGAGAGTCTAATTAGAAAAAGAACGTCAGCACTAATGAAACCTGAAGCCAGCACCAAAATAAAAAATGACACTATAAAAGAATTTCCAAATGGAATTCCGGCATACGGCACAGATGCCCTTAGAATGACTTTTGCCGCAATGGCTACTCAAGGCAGAGATATACGTTTTGATTTAGGACGAATTGGGGGATACAAAAACTTCTGTAACAAAATTTGGAATGCCACTAAATTTGTTTTGAGTATAACAGATAAAATAAATGCTAACGACTGTGTTGAGCCGGAGATGTTACCTGTCGAAAATTGGATTAACTTTGAACTTTCAAATACGCATTTCGAATACAATAGATATCTAGATAATTACAGGTTTGATTTAGCAGCAAATATCATTTACGAATTTATTTGGGAAAAATATTGCGACTGGTATATAGAGATTTCAAAAATATTTCTTTATCAAAAGGAAACGCCAGAAAAAACTAAATCAATTATTACAACGAATTTGGTAAACAACTTACAAGGTGCTTTAGGGTTATTACATCCAATAATGCCATTTATAACAGAAGAATTATGGTCGACTCTTGAGCAAACAAAAGGATCAAAAAGAAAATTTAGCGACATCACGTTGGAAACGCCTAGTAAACGCTTAGAACAAACGAATGATATCTCTAAAGTACAGGATCTAATCGAATTTGTATCAGAAGTAAGAAAATTAAGAACTGGTCTAAAAGCTAAGCCAGATCAAAAAATTAATGTGTATATTGATAATAAACAAAAACTTAAATATTTGGCCGACCATAATAATATGTTAATTATTAAAAAATTAGTAAATGCTAGAGAAATAGTTTTTAACAAACCAAAAGACGAAGATAATAAGATTTCGGGCCTATTTAATGATGAACTATTTTTTATAGAATTAGATATTAAAATAAGTTACGAAGAAACATTATCGAGATTAATAAAAACGAAAAATGATCTCGAACCTAAAATAGAAAAATCGTTAATGAAAATGAACAATCAGAAATTTCTTGACAAAGCGCCTAAGTCCGTAATTAAGAAGGAGGAAGAAAAGTTGATGAAACTCCACGAAGCTCTAAGAAAAACTGAAGAACAAATTAAAAACGTCCATGAAAGAAACCTGGAAAGATAACATGCTAACTCGAATAATTGAAGAAATAAAAAGTATTTTTGAACGAGATCCCGCGGCTAGAAATGCTCCAGAAATTATTCTTTGCTATCCAGGCTTTCAGGCAGTATTAATATATAGATTAACCAACTTGATGTGGAAGGCCAAGCTGAAGCTCATTGCTCGTATTACGGCCAATATTGGAAGAATAATTACTGGTATTGAAATCCATCCTGCAGCAAAGATTGGGAAAAAGCTCTTTATTGACCATGGGATCGGAGTAGTTATTGGAGAAACGGCTGTAATAGGGAATGGATGCACCTTATATCATGGTGTGACACTTGGTGGAGTAAGCTGGGAAAAGGGTAAGCGTCATCCAACGCTGGGGGACGATGTTATAATAGGGGCTGGAGCTAAAGTTCTCGGTCCAATTACTGTGGGCAACGGCTCAAAAATTGGCTCAAATGCTGTGGTTCTTGAGAATGTCCCATCAGGATCCACAGTAGTAGGTATTCCAGCCAGAACTGCGAATGATGACAGTGTGAGCGTTGATGCGCATGATCAATTTACAAGTGCGTTTAGACCATATGGACAGACTCCAGGACTATCAGACCCAATTGATGAAACGATTAGCGTATTGATAAAGAAGATTGATTCCCTCGAAAAAGAGCTCATTAACATAAAATCTACTCGAGAAAAGTGATCCAAATCATAAAAATCATCGCATAATATATAACTTACTATTTTAGTCTGTTATTATTATAGTATTTGGAGTGTTTATGAGACTAACTACAAAAGGTAGGTATGCGGTAACAGCAATCTTAGACGTAGCTTTATATGAATGTAACGGGCCCGTTTCCGTTTCAGACGTCGCTGAAAGACAAGGACTATCGCCTTCCTATCTAGAAAAGTTATTTTCCCACCTCAAAAAAAAAGGACTAGTGTCAGGTAGAAAAGGCCCAGGAGGTGGCTACAAACTAACCGAAAGTAGCCATCTTATCACCATAGCGGATGTCATAGATGCGGTCAATGAGACGGTCGACGCAACGAAGTGTGGTGGCTCGGAGAATTGTAGGAAACAAGGAAGGTGTATAACACACGATTTATGGGCCGGCTTGAGCAACGAAATAAGAAACTTTCTGGAAGGGGTCTCCATATCTCAGCTGGTCGCCCAGCAAAGAAATGAAGGTCGATTCAAAAGTGAAAAAATAATAAGTATTGCACGGTAACCCAACATGACAATTAAACTTACAGACAAAGCCGCTACCCACGCAAAAAAATACCTGGGAAGCGAAGAAGGAGCCAACTTTTTACGGGTAGGAATCACAACAACTGGTTGTTCAGGATACATGTATCAAGTATCAACCTCAGATTCTAAGAGTGAAAATGATATTGAGCTAGACTCAAACGGGATAAAAATTTTAACAGATAAGCTAAGCTACCGATATTTAGAAGGTTTGCTTATCGATTTTAAGAAAGACGGAATTAATGAAGGATTTTCTTTCCAGAATCCAAACGCCGATGCGACGTGCGGATGTGGTGAAAGCTTTTCGATTAATTCTGATAATGCATAAGGCGTCGAATTAATGAGTGTTGAATCAAACGATTTGAAAAACCTAGTATCCAGCAACTATAGCGCTGGCTTCTATACAAACATAGATAGCGAAAGTTTACCACCTGGCTTGAATAAAAACACGATTAAAGCTATCTCTGCGAAAAAAAATGAGCCCAATTGGTTGCTCGAATGGCGCCTTAAGGCATACGAAAGTTTCCAACGCATGACAGAACCTTCTTGGGCAGACGTTAATTATTCACCAATAGATTTACAGACAATTTCTTTTTATTCTGCTCCGAAATCAGACGAGGAAAAACCAAAAAGCCTTGACGAAATAGATCCGAAAATTATCGAAACGTACGAAAAACTCGGCATCCCAGTTGAGGAGCAGAAAATGTTGGCAGGAGTTGCCGTGGACATGGTTTTTGATAGCGTTTCAATTCACACCACTTTTAAAGAAAAGTTAGCAGATGCAGGAGTAATATTTTGCTCTTTTTCTGAAGCTGTAATTCACCATCCAGAATTGGTCAGAAAATATTTGGGCTCTGTTATACCCACTAGAGACAACTATTTTGCTGCACTAAACTCAGCTGTTTTTTCAGATGGGTCCTTTGTTTACATTCCAAAAAATACTAGATGCCCAATGGAACTATCAACCTACTTTAGAATAAATGCCATGAATACAGGTCAATTTGAAAGAACGCTGGTCGTGGCCGATGAGGGTAGTTATGTAAGTTATTTAGAGGGTTGTACTGCACCAATGAGGGACGAAAATCAACTTCATGCCGCGGTGGTCGAACTGGTTGCATTAGAAAATGCCGAGATTAAATATTCGACAGTCCAAAATTGGTATCCAGGTGACGAAAATGGAGTGGGGGGAATATATAACTTTGTGACAAAAAGAGGGGATTGTCGGGGGGATAATTCAAAAATATCTTGGACTCAAGTCGAGACAGGATCGGCTATTACGTGGAAATACCCTAGTTGCGTTTTAAAAGGAAAGAATTCAGTCGGCGAATTTTATTCAGTTGCTCTAACAAACAATAAGCAACAAGCAGACACAGGAACAAAAATGATTCATATCGGCGAGGGTACTAGTTCTACAATAATATCCAAAGGGATATCTGCTGGAAACAGTAAAAATGCATATCGAGGTCTAGTCAGAATGGCACGCACAGCAAAAAACGCAAGAAACTTTACTCAATGCGACTCACTGTTACTGGGTAGCGATTGTAGTGCGCAGACATATCCTTATATTGAGAATAAAAATAATTCATCAAAAATTGAACACGAGGCCTCCACCTCAAAAATAAGTGATGAACAACTTTTTTACCTTAGAAGTAGAGGAATTTCTGAAGAGGACGCGATCAATTTAATTGTGAACGGTTTTTGCAAAAAAGTATTTCAAGAACTACCAATGGAGTTCGCAGTTGAAGCGCAGAAGCTTCTAGGTATAAGTTTGGAAGGAGCTGTAGGTTAGCTTCTTTTACTACAGGAAATAAAATGCTTTCTATAAATAACTTGCACGCCAGCGTAGCGAAAAATGAAATATTGAAAGGGTTAAATTTGGAAATTAGCGCCGGAGAAGTCCACGCCATTATGGGACCAAACGGTTCTGGGAAAAGCACCCTTTCTCATGTCATCGCTGGTAAAAACGGCTATTCAGTTACGAAAGGAACGGCTAGTTTCAAGGGTAATTCTATTCTAGATTTGTCCCCGGAAGAAAGAGCGAATGCGGGTATATTTTTAGCTTTCCAGTATCCGGTCGAAATTCCAGGAGTGAACAATATTTATATGTTACGAGAAGCTTTGAATAGCAAAAGAAGACACGTAGGGGAAAAGGAGTTGTCGGCAGCGGAATTTTTAAAATTTGTGAGACAAAAAGTAGAGGCTTTAGGATTAAAAGATAGCTTACTCAACCGACCTGTGAATGATGGGTTTTCAGGAGGAGAGAAAAAGCGAAATGAAATTTTTCAAATGAGCGTTTTAGAACCCTCCCTAGCTATTCTTGACGAGACTGATTCAGGATTAGATATTGACGCTCTTAAAATAGTGTCAGAGGGGGTCAATTCGCTTAGGCAGGACAATCGGGCATTCATCATAGTAACGCATTATCAAAGATTGCTTGATTACATCATTCCAGATTTTGTTCATGTTCTAAATGATGGGAAAATTGTAAAATCCGGTGATAAAAATCTCGCTAAAGAACTTGAGGCGAGAGGCTATGATTGGCTGAAGAGCAAGAGCAAAGACTAATATGCCTTGTCTAATCGAACAAGTACAGAGAACAAACGCATCTCTTCCAAGCTGGGTTAAGTCACAGCAACAACTAGCTGAAAAAAAAATAGCTTCCACTCCATTTCCTAACAGCAAACAAGAACATTGGAAATATCTTCCAGTTGAAAAACTTGAAAAAATTAATTTTAATTCCCCTGACAGCTTGAACGATCCGGGTTTACTAATCAACACATACCAACCTATTATCAAAAGCCAGTCATACAAAATATTTATTTCGAACGGCAAAATCATTACCATCGATGAAGCCCTCAAACCCATTATAAAGATTAAACAATTCTCAGATTGCAAACAGTTAAATAATGAACTTGTCTCCGCTTTGAATAAGCCCAGCTCATCAGATCCCTTTTTTTACTTCCTTAACTCTTCAATGTTAGTTGATGGAATTTTATTGGAAGTACCTGAAAATTCTTTTATTGAGCATCCTATACATATTATCAATCTAGGTCCTAGCGATATTTCCTCAGTTAACTCACCCAAACTAATTGTCCGAATTGCCCCCTATTCAAATATCAAATTAATAGAAGAGTTTTATGATTTGAATAGTTCAGGCTCATTGACAAACTCCGTGACCCAAATCAAGATTGATGAAAACGCTACAGTAAATCACGACAGAATTGTGAATATAAATTCTGAAAATTATCATTTCGGACAAATAGCTTTTGACCTTGGCACAAACGCACGACTATTCTCAAATTCATTAGTGATAGGAGGGCAAATAGCTCGCGTCGATCTCAGTGTTGATCTTAATAAAAAAGGTAGTGAGTGTGATCTCAAAGGTTTATATCTATGTAAAGGCAAGGCTATCACCGATCATCATACGGCTATATTTCACAATTCGGAACACACTAAGAGCTCCGAACTTTATAGGGGCGTCATTAATGACAAAGGTTTAGGAATTTTCAATGGAAAAGTTGTCGTTTCAGAATCCATATCTCAAGTATCAGCCACCCAGCACAACAATAACGTACTTCTTTCAGACCTAGCTAGCGCAAACACGAAGCCTGAACTTCAAATTTATTCGGATGATGTGCGGTGCGCACATGGAGCAACAATCGGCCAACTTGATTCAGAATCACTTTTTTATCTTAGATCGAGAGGAATAGCGGAACAACGAGCCAAATTGCTGTTAATAAAAGGATTTATTGAAGAAATTTTTTCAAAAAACTACCAGTTGAAGGACAACGAATTCATAACCAAATCGCTGGGTATTGAAGGAAAATAACGATGAATAAGGAAAAAAAAATTAACTCGAAAGATCAGATAGAAGACCTAAATGTCAGAGAAGATTTTCCCATCCTGAGTAAAATCATTAATGGCAAAAAACTCGTTTATGCAGACAGCGCAGCAACGACCCAAAAGCCTACTCAGGTCATTAATAAAATTAAGGCTTTTTATTCAAGTCAAAACGCCAATGTTCACAGAGGAATTCACGCCTTAAGTGAAGAGGCCACAAGAGAATTCGAAAACGCTAGGGCGGTTGTTGCCAACTTTATTAATGCCAGATCCTCAAAGGAAATAATATTCACAAAAGGAGCCACTGAATCAATCAACCTAGTATCACAAAGCTTAGGAGAGAGTTCAATCCAACCAGGCGACGAAATATTAATTTCAACAATGGAACATCACTCAAATATAGTACCGTGGCAAATTCTTTGTAAAAAGACAGGAGCACAATTAAAGGTAATACCAGTTTCTAATACAGGTGAAATTGAATTAGAAGCATTTAACAAACTCTTGGGTGAAAAGACGAGAATAGTTGCATTAAATCACGTTTCAAACGCACTCGGTACTATCAACCCAATTGATTCGCTAACGAAAATTGCCAAAGAGTTTAATGCAATGGTTTTAATTGACGGTGCACAAGGTTGTGTCAACGACTTGGTTGATGTGCAAAAGATAGGTTGTGACTTTTATGTTTTTTCAGGTCATAAGGCGCTAGGCCCAACCGGCATAGGGGTTCTTTATGGCAAACAAGAGTTACTTGAAGAAATGCCACCCTGGCAAGGTGGCGGGGATATGATTAAGAAAGTAAGCTTTGAACATACAACTTACAATGAGGTGCCCTATAAATTTGAAGCAGGCACGCCAAACATATCAGGAGCTATTGGACTGTCTGAAGCATTAAATTACTTATCTAAAATTGGGATAAATCAAATTATATCTCATGAAAAGATGCTACTTAAGCTCGCGACCGACAGGGCGCAAAAAATTCCTGGTCTCAGGATTATCGGTAATGCAAAAAATAAAACATCTATAATTTCTTTCGTAATAGATAACCTGCACCCCCAAGACATTGGTACTCTTCTAGACCAGCAAGGTGTGGCAATTCGAGCCGGGCATCATTGCGTAATGCCTCTTATGGACAGATTCGGATTAGACGGCACGGCCAGAGCATCATTCTGTCTGTATAATAATGAAGATGATGTCAACGCAGTTTTTGATGCCGTGGAAACCGCAACAAAATTATTGAATTAATCGAATCATGAATACTCCGGAACCAAATAAAATACTCTTAAGAGATTGCAATGCGGTCAAAGTACCGGAAGGTATAACTGGGGTTTTGAAGAAAGGTAACGAAGTGAGAATCACCCAAGCCCTAGGAGGCTCGCTGACCGTAGAATATCATGGCAACCTATATAAAATTAGGTCAGAAGATTGTGATGCAATACTAGGGGATCACGATATTCTCACTAGCCCCTCTGATAAGCAAGATGAAGAAAAAGAAACAGCAGTGGACGATGTTTGGGAAGTACTACGTACCTGTTACGATCCTGAAATCCCGATTAATATTGTTGAACTCGGACTCATATACAGATGTGAGATGTACAAAAAAGCTGACAAAATTAATATTGAAATAGACATGACTCTTACGGCTCCTGGCTGTGGTATGGGGCCGTTTATTGTAGATGAAGTACAAACGAAAATTTCAGCTCTTCCTAACATTGATGTTGTTTCCGTAGATTTAGTTTTCGATCCCCCATGGAATCAAGAAATGATGTCTGATGAAGCCAGATTACAAGTGGGATTATATTAAGCTTTATTTGTTAAAGAATGCATTTTTTCTTTTTACGCACTATATTCGGAAATTCAAAAAAACAAGAGTATCAAAGATGAGCGAAGATTTAACCCTTTCTATTATTAAACCCAATGCAGTTAGAAATAAAAAAATTGGTAAGATAATATCGATTTTCGAAGAAAGCAATCTGAAAATTAAAAAAGCTAAATTAATGACATTAAATAAAAGTAAAGCAGAGACTTTTTACAAAGAACATGCAAATAAACCTTTCTTTGATGAATTAGTAAAATTTATGACTTCTGGACCTATAATGGTTTTAGTTCTTGAGGGAACAAACGCAGTTGAAGAGAATCGGCGGTTAATGGGAGCTACTAATCCAGCTGAGGCAAAAAACGGTACCATCAGATCGCTTTATGCAGATTCCATGACGGAAAATGCCGTGCACGGTTCTGACAGTCAAAAAAGCGCTCACTCCGAAATCGCTTTTTTCTTCAATGAATAAAGCCCTTGACCAAAAAATAACCAACCTTGCTGATTATGATAAAGACAGCCTTGAGATTTTTTTTCAAGAGTTGGGAGAAAAGCCATTTCGTGCCCAACAAGTCATTCAATGGATCCATAAACATGGAATAACTGATATATCTAGGATGACCACTCTTAGTATTAGCCTGAGAAACACTTTGAGCAACCAGTGCATAGTTCAGATGCCTAAGATTAGAAATGTGCAAAGATCAACCGACGGCACCATCAAACTAATAGTTGAATTAACAGATAAAAATTTAATCGAAACTATTTTCATCCCAGACAATCGTAGGGGAACATTATGTATTTCATCTCAAGCAGGATGCCAATTAAACTGCGCCTTTTGTGCGACCGCTCAAGCAGGTTTTAATAAGAATCTCACAACCAGCGAGATAATTGGTCAAGTTTGGCTGGCTGCACACTATCTCCAGCAGTTTGAGAATGGAAAAAAATATATTACTAATATTGTATTTATGGGAATGGGTGAACCTTTGTTAAATTTAATAAACGTTGTACCGGCCATCAAAATTCTATTGGACAACAATGCTTATAATATTTCTCATACCAGAGTTACAGTAAGCACGGCCGGAGTTGTGCCAGGAATAAAAAAACTTAGTGAGACAACAAACGTATCTTTAGCGGTCTCGTTACATGCACCTACGAATCATTTGAGAAATACATTAGTACCGCTAAATAAAAAATATCCGTTAGAAATTCTTATCAATACGTGCAAAGAATATTTAAAACAAGACACAAATAAAACAATTACTTTTGAATACACTTTAATTAAAGATGTCAATGATTCCGAAGAACTAGCTAGAGCGCTCGTTAAACTCGTGAAGCCACTCAAAGCGAAAATTAACCTTATTCCATACAATAATGTCATAGGTTTATCTTATGAATCATCAACCGGAATTAAAATAATGAATTTTTGGAAAACCTTAAATGATAGTGGTGTACTTACGACGATCCGTAAGAATAGAGGAAATGATATATCTGCTGCTTGTGGGCAACTTTCCGGAATTGTCAAAGAAAGAACAACCTTCACTCACCCAAATGTTTCGTAAACCCACTTTAAAAGTAGTAACACTCATGCTTCACGGTAGTCTGTTGCTTTGCTCATGCCAAGGCGGCTTACAAGATAGTCGAACGTCAAGAGCCAAAAAATTAGAAATCGCCAATATCAATACTCAACTGGGTATATCCTACATGCAAAATCAGCGCTATGATGATGCCGAAGACAAACTAACCAGGGCAATAAAAAAGGATCCTAGAAATATCGATGCTCTGAATGCAATGGCATTGTTAAAGTCACGAACTAACCAAAAAGAACTTGCTAATTATTACTTCCGGAGAGCATTAAAATCTGAACCGAATAACCCCATCGTAAATAATAATTACGGGCAATATCTGTGCTCTAATAGTTCTTTTGCGCAAGGAATAAATTATCTTAAAACAGCCTCTGAAAATTATAAAAAAAATGCCAAATCAATTGCATTTTTTAATGCCGGAATTTGTGCAAAAATGATGGGCGAACTTGATATGGCGATATCATACATGGAACAAGCCATTAATAAATCCCCTAACTACGTAAACGGAATAGTGGAACTATCATCACTGATGGTAATGAAACAAGACTACCAGCAAGCGGCTAATCTTTTAGAGCGCTTCAATAAATTATCTATGCCAACATCGCTTTCTCTCTACACGGGTTACCTGATATCTAAGAAAAAAGGACAGACCAACGAAAGCAAAAGACTTAGGATTCTGCTTAAAAATTTATTTCCTTTTTCAAAGGAAAATTTAAAGCTTAAGAACCTTTCAGAGTAATGAAAAAAAATAGTCAAATCATTCTATCAAGTAAACAGGCTCTTCTATTCTACGGCATTGAATCCAAAAAACCATTTGAGATCGATGGAAATATGGCTAATGTCGGAGAAATGCTTAAGCATGCGCGAGAATTTAGGAATATAAGCATAGAGTTATTGGCAGCAAAACTAAACCTAGAACCAAGGATAATTCGAAGGATTGAAGCAAACAGGTTTGAAACGTTAGCGGGAAAAATTTTTGTGAAGGGTTATATATCATTGTTAGCCAGAGAGCTTAGTGCGGATATAGAACCTTTAATGAGAGTTTATGAACTTCAGAGCCAGCCAGAAGAAGCAAGTAATTTTCGATTAGAAAGTACTGGACAAATCACAATTAAAAAAAAATTTTTCTATGCTCTAATCGTTCTAGTCTTTGCTTTATCAGTCTACTATTTAAGTTATGCTATACAAACACACGTGCTTGTTAAAGATAGCTTAAATAATTCTCTTGATCATTTTGAAAATTAGTAAATAAATAACTCAATATTTAACTAGAGTGTTAAATTTCTAAATAAAGTTAATCAATTTTGTTTTCCAAATATGTCCTAAATAATATAATATTGAGCCGTGTAAATTTAAATACAGCATTATAATAGAAAAATGAAAAACGATATATTAAGAGCAGTTAGAGGCATGAAAGACGGGCTCCCAAAAAATAACTTTACAAGACAGATAATCGCTTCAAAAATAATTCATCAAACACACCTATTTGACTATGCAGAGATTAAGCTACCTATAGTAGAATATGCTGAGGTTTTCACAAGAGGCATTGGAATAGATACCGATGTCATAAATAAAGAAATGTATTCTTTTCAAGATCGAAATGGAGAATGGTTATCACTTCGTCCGGAGGGTACCGCGGGTTGCGTCAGAGCAGTTATTGAGAATAACTTATTAATAAGTGCTCCACTAAAGCTTTGGTATTTCGGTGAAATGTTTCGATATGAGAGGCCACAGAAAGGACGACAAAGACAATTTAGTCAGTTTGGATTCGAATTATTTGGTGTGAAACAAGTTTCTGCAGAATTCGAAATTATTTGCATGGTAGAAGAGATATGGAAGGCTCTTGGGATAAGTGATTTAAGATTAGAAATCAACTCACTTGGTTCAAACGAGGATCGAATTCGGTACTCGCGTGAGCTTAAAAGCTATTTTGGCAGATTCAAAAATGAATTTGATAAGCCAACTACTGAAACATTTGAACGAAACTCATTAAGATTACTGGATAGTAAAAACCCAATTATAGAAGAATTAAAAAAGGAAGCTCCAAAAATTTCGGAATTTCTATCAAAAGAGTCACTTGAGAGAATTGCATACTTAGAAGAGATTCTCGCGTCTAATTGTATCAAAGCAAAAATCAATCCTCACTTAGTGCGAGGGTTAGACTATTATTCAGACATAGTATTTGAATGGAAAACAGCCAGATTAGGAGCTCAAGATGCAGTTTGTGCAGGAGGTAGATATGATAAACTAATCGAAAAAATGGGCGGCAAAAGTAATGCTGCTGTCGGTTGTGCTATTGGTTTTGAGCGAGTACTTGCATTACTTCCGGACAATATTGATACGCCCGCTGAAATCCCAAAAATATATGTAACAGCTACCAGCGATAACCTTGATACCGAAGTGTTAAAACTTTGGAAAGCAATAAAAACCAAAATTCCCAATCACACAATGGTTCTTAATATTAATCAAGGTAGTCTCAAATCAAGATTAAAAAGAGCTGACAAAAGTGGAGCAAAAGTAGTTATAATTATAGGGGAAAACGAGCTTACAAATAATGAGTTTATAATAAAACCTCTCCGTCTCAATAAAAAGCAAGTAACCTGCAGAGAAGATCAAATTAATTACGAGCTATCAAAATTTTTATAGGAAATACAAAGCTATGGAAGTAGGGAACAAATACTATCAATTATTCGGCTGGGTCGCTTCAAACAAATTGAAAATTGGGATTTTAATAATTACAAGCGTTTTAGCTTTTTTATTATTAACCTTTAATAATTTGAATAAAATTGAAGCTGAAAAAGACGCGGCGGTAAGCTTTGAAAAAATGGTTGATTTTTTAAGATCAGGTGATTATTTTGAAGCAATTGAAATAGCCGAAAAACTTCAAAATAAAGGAGAAGGTTCGGAATATACAAATCTATCAGGCCTAATACTTGCACAACTTTTAGTCTTCAACAAACAAGAGGCTGAGGCAGAGGATGTTCTAATAAAGATTATGAAATCAAAAAGTATACTGAAACTTAATGAAATTGCTGCGGCTCGCTTAGCGAGATTGTATATCGCGCAAGAAAAGTTTAATAGTGCCTCCGAGATAGTAAAATCTAATTTTAATAACCAAAATATTTTTAAAGAAATTGTAGCTGACCTCGAATCAATTGAAGGCAATAAGGAGCTTGCTGGTCAGATTTACCGTGAGCTCATTCTGCAGGCTCAGGAGTTAGGTCAATCACCGGAAGCTTTTTTTATAAAGTCTAATAATTTACACAGGTTAAATTCTAAAAAATGAAAGTGAATAGATTCCTAAAGTTAATAGTAATACTATTTACTACCAATCTTTTAGTAGGATGCGCCTATCTTAATAATTGTTCTGATCCGAGCGATTGCCTAGACGGCAAGGATATAAGAGAGGGAGTTTCTGAACCCCAAAAATTATCAAAAGATGGAACCACTATCGATCCTCGGGACAACTCGACAGTAAAAAAGAAAAAGAAAACAAAAAAGTTAATGCCCACTAAATTAGGAAAGGGGTTCAAACCGACAGTTGACGTTAAAGTTCTGTGGAAGAAAAAAGTAGGTTCGGGAATAGGATTAGACGATTTAAAAATGCAACCAAACATTAATAATCAATTGATCTACATTACGGACTATACAGGCAGTTTGTTTGTACTGAATATTATGAACGGGAAACAAGTCTGGTCGCTGAAGGACAAGGGGGTCGAGTACACGACGAGCCCTGGAATAGGTTCAAAACTAGTTCTAGTAGGGACGGGAGACGGGAGATTAATTGCAAGGTCGAAGGAGTCAGGAATTCTGAAGTGGATTGCAAAACTGCCAAGCGAAGTTTTATCTAGGCCGCTGGAGGCTCCTACGAAAATAGTAGTTAGGAGTAACGATGGCTCGGTATACGCCTTAGATAAAAAGACTGGTCAAGAGATCTGGAATTACCAAAAAACAGCGCCAAAACTATCCGTAAGAGGAAATAGCAATCCACTGCTTGTTGATGACAGCGTGATTATTGGATGGGATGACGGTCGAATGACAGCTCTTGATTTAGAGACGGGTAAAGTAATTTGGAACGCCACGGTTGCCGTTCCGACTGGTCAGACAGACTTAGAAAGGCTGGTTGATATAGACGGTAATCCAATATTGGATGGAGCAGATATATATGTTTGTAGTTATGGTTCAGGAGTAACATCTGTATCGTCACTTGATGGTAAGATAAATTGGACGAGAGAAATATCCAGCGCATTCAGTCCTGCCGTAGGAAATAAATATATCTACATAGTAGATGACAAAAGCGTTATCTGGGCATTTGATAAGATCACAGGCAACTCAGTCTGGCGCACAAATGATTTTGAAAGACGGTCAATATCTGCTCCGCTAATTTATAGAAACCATTTAGTTGTGGGTGACTTTGATGGTTATACTCATTGGTTAGATGCTGAAAACGGAGAACAAGTTTTTAGAAAAAAAATTGCAAACGAGGCTATCATAGTTAGCGGAGTGACGGATAATTCAATAGTTATAGTAACCGCTAAAGATGGGAAAACGATAGCTTTAGAATTAGATGAAGATTAAAAGCAGCTATAATGAAATCCCTCCCTTCGTTTCCCACGATAGCTCTTATTGGAAGACAAAATGTCGGCAAATCGTCGATATTTAACAGATTAACTCGCACTAAATCCGCCTTAGTCGCAAATTTTCCTGGTCTAACAAGAGACTATAGAGTGGGCAAATGTGGCATCAATAATCAAATATTAAATGTAATAGACACTGGCGGTCTATCGAAAAATTCAGAAGACTTTATAAGCAACAAGGTAAATGAAAAGACTCTGAAACTTATTAATTTAGTAAATTATATAATATTAGTTGTAGATGCGACTGAAGGTTTGACTCACTCAGATGAATTCATTTTTCAGCAAATCCTTGAGCTAAATGTTGATTTTTCTATTTTCGTAAATAAATCTGAAAATAAGACATCTGATGAATTAATTTATGAATTTTCAGAATTGACAATAAAACCTTTTTATTTTGTTTCAGCACTTCATAATATTGGACTAGACGAAGCGATTGAGGACGTTCTGATTAAGAATGGCCTCAACTCCCCTCAACCAATTCAAGCAGAAAAAGACTATTACAAGGTCATTTTTTTCGGTAAACCAAATGTTGGAAAATCAACACTCCTCAATAGGCTTTTAGGTTATGAAAGAGTAATAGAGAGTAACCTTCCCGGAACGACAAGAGAGGATTTAGAAGCTGAAATAAAAAGAAACAATATTATTTATAAGTTAGTCGATACGGCTGGAGTACGAAGAAAAAGCAGAGTCAAAGAGGGCATAGAAAAGTTGTCCGCGTTAAGGACGATTCATACTTTGGATAAGTCGCACATTGTCGTATTAATTCTTGATGCGTCCGAAAATTTAAGTTTTCAAGACTTAAGACTATTTTCAAATATCTCAAAAAGCAATGTACCCTTTCTTATAGTAGCAACTAAGGTAGACAAAATCAGCAGCGAATCTAGGTTGAGATTTTCTCAAGAAATTGATAGAAAAATTCGGTTTCATAACTTACGCCCAATAATTTATCTTTCAGGAAAAAAGGGGCTGGGTATTTCAAAGTTTTTTCAGGCACTTGAATCGCTTGCGTTTTCGTTGGAAAAAAAATTAAAAACAAAGGATGTAAATAACTTGCTTTTAGACGCAATTAATAGACATCCGCCACCGATGATAAGAAATAGGCGGCCAAAACCCCGTTATGCCCATGTAATAAAAAATCCAAATATAAAAATAGTCATCTACGGTAACCAAGTTGAAAATCTACCAGAGGACTATAAAAGATACTTATCAAACTTTTTTAGAGAACACTTAGAACTTGATAATCATCCTCTAAGTCTAATTTTCAAAGGAAAGAAAAACCCTTTCTCGAACATGAAAAATACATTGAGTAATCGTCAAATTCAAAAAAGAAAACGTATATTAAAATATTCCAAAAAGAAAAAAAAATAACCTAATTAGATGTAAGGGTGTTATAGAGTCTGTCCAATAACCTTTCTGAACGTTGATTAGTCAGCCACTTGCCTTCTCTATCTAAAATCACAACTTCAGTTTTATCTCCAATACCAGTTAAGCTAACTTGGAACTGTGATCGTTTTTCGCCACCCCAAAATTTTACTTTAGAGAGAAGTTTGCTTTCCTGTAAGTTATTTTCACTCATGTCTATTACAAAAACTCCTCTTGCTTTATCAGCTTGCCTAATCGCCATTCCAGAGCGCCTTATAGCACGTTCCGTCAATTTCCAGGACATAGAGTAATTGTTTTCAACGGTCAGATAAAAATTTCCTCTTCCAACTGAGACAAATTCTGGATTTAAAGTATTTCCATTTATTGAGATATTTTCTCTAGAAAACTGGGAAGCAGCTGCTTCGAAGTTTTGATTTCCATTTTGACGAATCCCCTGCTGAGGCGAGTCATCTTTTATAGCGCTGAGCGAAACCTGATTATTAGGTTTAACTACTTGCGTCTGACTTTTAAAGTCCTCGATCGAAACAACTTGGCTCTCAGGTTTCTTTTTTATGATTTCGTTTTGACTATATGGCCTATTTTTAAAAAATCTTGATCCACCGCTTGTGTACTTCTCATTTGAAGGATCAGGATCAGCTATAGTTACCAATGGGGCATCATTACTAGCTTGATTGAATCCAACATATCGGTTGGACGCAATTAGACTTTCTTTGAGACGGTTCATAATATTTAGCTCTTCTTGCACGACTCTTGTAGATGGACCCCATATAAAATCAGATCCGTAGGCCCTGTCTTCCGTCTCTAATTCTTGTCGTTCAAAAACGGCAAAAACGATATTCAGACCGTCCTCTTTACCTTCTTCTGTATAGACCTTATATCTTTCTCGAGTTAATTTATCTTTGGATTCGGTCCAGGAAGTTTCCATGATACCTAACTGGGAATCATCCAAAATCAACTCCTTATTTTCAGACTCCCAAAAGCTACGTAACCGATTCCAGAGAGCATCTCTTTCTATTCTAGCCAGAAGAACAGGGCGCTCTTCTATCATACCCAACTCGTATTTTTGCGGTGCGTTTGTTGTAGGTTGATCATTGCTTGATTCTTTTCTCTCATTAAAATTATCAAATGATAAATTATCAGAAGAATCTGGTATAAACATTTTATCCTTAATCGCCGTACTTGTAAGTTCAGGAGGAATTGATAAATCTGGTAACGTTCTCGCCTTCAAGTACTCTTTCTTCGTGTCTGGTGCAACATCGTCAAGGAACTCTGTAAATTTTCCACATCCAATAATTTGGGACATAAGTATTAAAATTATAAAAACACGATACAAATTCATTTGTTCTCCTCGTTGGCAATCATTATTGATTCAACAAGTTAGCCCTATCCATAGCAATTTTGACATTTTCATGGTTAACGGAAGATAACTCGGTCAAAGGTAACCGTATCCCCTTTTTTATAAGACCAATCTGCTCTACCGCCCATTTCACTGGAATGGGGTTTGCTTCTATAAATAAATTTTCATGAAGAAGCATTAGCTCATTATTCAATTGCGTTGCCAACTCCAAATCTTTTTCAATAGCAGCCTCACACATTTTACTCATTTTAGCAGGTGCTACGTTTGCTGTTACAGAAATGACACCATCTCCTCCTTGGAGAATAAAGTCTTTGGCGTTTGAATCCTCGCCACTATAAATTAAAAAGTTCTTTTTACAACTCTCCCTAATGGCTTTTACCCTATTCAACTGTCCTGACGCCTCCTTCACTCCAACAATATTATCTAACTTAGATAATTTGATTACTGTTTCAACTTCCATATCACATGCCGTCCTAGAAGGCACATTATAAAGTATTTGCGGCAAATTAACCTCATTAGCTATAATTTTATGGTGCTCAAATAACCCTTTTTGGGTTGGCCTGTTATAGTAAGGTGTCACAATCAGAGCAGCGTGAGCTCCTCTCGCTTTAGCTTCTTTGGTTAGAAATAAGGCCTCGTGGGTTGAGTTTGAACCCGTACCTGCAATTACCGGTATTCTACCATCAGCTTCAGCGACAACTTTCGAAATCATATTACAATGCTCTTCAGACGTCAGAGTGGCTGATTCGCCAGTTGTGCCGACCACTACTATAGCTTTGGTTTGACTTTCGACATGGAAGTCTATAAGTCCCTTGATTGAAGCCTCATCAATCGCGGTATATGGTGATGTGAGCCCGTCCATAGGGGTGACTAATGCCACGATACTGCCTCTCAGACCATTAAGCTCTAATCTCATATATAACTCATTGTCGTTAACTCATCTATAATTATACTGTAGGAAACACAATTTCAACAGATGTAACTAAGTTATTCTCACTCCGAAAATATGTCATAGGGGGCTGTAAATGTAGTCAACATTCACTTTGGGGATAGGAAGGCCAGGCAATCAGTATAGACTTAATTACTGTAGCGAGAGGAATCGCGAAAAAAACCCCCCAAAAGCCCCAAATCCCACCAAAAATTAATACGGCTACAACAATTGCTACAGGGTGGAGATTTACAGCTTCAGAAAAAAGTATCGGAACCAAGACGTTCCCGTCAAGAATTTGAATAATAAAATATATGCCTATAATCCAAGCTAAATCAGTGCCAAATCCAAATTGTAAAAACGCAGCTATTATGACTGGGACTGTAACTATTGCCGCCCCGACAAAAGGAATTATCACTGAAAGCCCAACTATAACCCCTAATAATGCCGAGTAGTTTAAACCCATTAACCAAAATACAAAATAAGTGATAGTACCTACTATGACTATTTCATAGAATTTTCCTCTCATATAATTACCAATTTGTCTGTCGACGTCCTTCCAAACGCGACCTAATAATAATCTGTCTTTTGGAACAAAATCTTTTATAAACGAGATCAATAAGTCTTTATCTTTCAAAAAGAAAAAAACAAGCAGGGGGACCAAAAAAAGATATATGAGGGCTAGAACCATTGTCGGAATTGATGAAATTGAAAAAGACAACAATGTCTGACCAAGAGTAGTGAGCTCGCCTACAATTCCAGAAACGATGCCATCAGTCGCATACAGCTCGCCAAGAGGGAGCTTGTCTGGTAAATTTTCCAACAATACCCCAGCTTTCACTACAAATTTTGGCAAATCTCCCAAAAAATTGCCTATTTGATTGGAGACAACTGGAGCTAACCCCAAGAAAAAAAACATCATAAGGCCAATTAAAACAAAAAAAGATATATATACTGCTATAATTCTCGGTATATTTTCTTTAATTAAAAATTGGACAAACCCCTCCAACATGTAGGCAATAATGCTTGCTGCAATTACGGGGGCTAACATTTCTCCGAAAAAGAAAATTATAGTAGTTGCCGCGACGATAAGTATTACAATAACTATCGCGTCAGGATGAGAAAAATGATCATCAAACCATTTTCTAAGTGAGTTAAACATTTAAGCTATCAAAACCTCATTTGAATGAAATTGTACCAGTCCAATGTGTTAATCCTATCAACAACATAGAAACTATTAAAGAATAATATCAATAACCTTTAACTAAAAAGTTTTATAAGAAAAAATCAAGTGAAACATCCTAAGCGACTAAATGCATTGATCCAAAAATTTGAACTATTGGCCAAGGATTTAGGTTTTGATCGCTTAGCCATATGTGATGCTTCTGTTAGGTTTGACAAAGAAACATACGTTGATTGGATAGAGAAAAAATTTAACGGTAGCATGAAATATCTAGAAAAAAATATAGAAATGAGATTGGCGCCTAGACAAATTAGACCGTCAACACGTTCAATAATATGCGTAACTGCAAATTACTTAACTAAACCACTTTCGGAATTGATCAGTAAAATTCAAGACGATAGAAAAGGTTACATATCAGCCTATGCGACTGGGAGAGACTACCACAAAATAATTCGAAAACAACTAGTGAAATTAAGCAAAAAACTAGAAGAAGAAATTGAACCATCGGGTTACAGAGTATTTACAGATAGCGCTCCGATTTTCGAAAAGCCTCTGGCGCGATACGCTGGTTTAGGTTGGATCGGGAAGAATACGCTTCTTATCAATAAAGAAGTCGGTTCATTTTTCTTTCTTGGAGAGATTTTTACTGACCTAAAGTTACCTACTGAGACAAATGACTTGGTTGATTTATGTGGGACTTGCACGAACTGTATGGACGTCTGCCCAACCAAAGCGATTGTTGCGCCATACAAATTAGATTCTAGAAAATGTATTTCCTACCTTACAATTGAGTCTAAGGACCGCATTCCTATTGAACTTAGAGAAAAGATAGGCAATAGGATTTTTGGTTGCGATGACTGCCAGATTTTTTGTCCTTGGAACAAATACGCGAAAATCAAAGGTAAAAATATTTTTTCTCCCGCCAATGATTTAGATAATCAAACATTGGGGGACCTATTTTTGATAAGCGAAGTTGATTTTAAAGTTATAACCGCTGGAACAGCTCTTAAAAGAATAAATTATGATCAGTGGATCAGGAACTTAGCGGTTGCAATTGGTAATAGCGAACCAGATATCAATTTACTAAATGTACTTAAGGCAAAACTAGATTACCCTAACCAATCTGTACGAGAACACATTGAATGGGCGATTAAAAAACAATATGATAAAATAAAGGTTGAAGAGATAGGTTAAGAAAAGATAACAAGAATGAAAAATAAGCCAATAATAGCGCCATCAATACTTTCCGCCGACTTCGCAAGCCTTGGCTCCCAAGTCGATACGTGCCTTAGAAGTGGGGGGGATTGGGTTCATTTTGATGTAATGGACAACAGTTTCGTACCCAATCTCACACTTGGCCCCATGGTCTGTAGGTCCCTTAGAGACTATGGTATCGAAGCACCAATTGACGTCCACTTAATGACATATAATATAGGAAACCTAATCACGGATTTTGCAAAAGCCGGTGCAACGCTCATCAGCATCCATCCGGAATCAACGCCACATCTTGATTCGTCTATCAACTTAATAAAAGACAATGGTTGCAAAGCTGGAGTAGTTTTAAATCCAGCTACTTCCATTAGTACATTAGAATTTGTCATAAACAAAATTGATCTTGTATTAATAATGTCTGTCAACCCAGGGTTTGGGGGACAAAAGTTTATTAAAAACTCATTAAATAAAATAAGAAAAGTTCGAGAGATAATAGATACTAGTAAGCTTGATATTAGACTACAAGTTGATGGTGGCATAACACTAGAAAATATACAAAATGTTGCTGAAGCTGGTGCCGATACTTTTGTATCTGGCAGTGCAATTTTCAAGGGTAAGGATATGAAGAAAACTATTACCGAAATGAGAAATTTAATCCGAACATCTTATCAATAAAGGCAATAGTATGGTCCTTGTAATTGATAACTATGATTCTTTTACCTACAACCTTGTGCAATATGTAGGAGAATTAAAACACGAAACACATGTGTTTCGAAACGATAAAATCACTGTTAATGAAATAAAAGACCTAAACCCTACCCACATTATTATTTCTCCGGGACCCTGTACTCCAAATGAAGCAGGAATATCAGTGGAAACTATTCAATACCTCCATCGCAATTTTCCAATTCTTGGAGTCTGCCTAGGTCATCAGAGTATCGCACAGGCTCTTGGGGGAGTTGTTATAAAAGCGAAATCTGTAATGCATGGAAAAACGTCAAAGATTTTTCATAATAACACCGGCGTCTTTTCCAACATAACCTCTCCTTTTATCGCAACTCGATATCACTCGTTAGCAATTGATGCAGACAGATTACCAGCGGAATTAAAAGTCAATGCTTGGACAGAAGATGATAACGGAAACTTTAGCGAGATTATGGGCATATGTCATGAGAAATATCATTTGCATGGAGTTCAGTTTCATCCTGAGTCAATTGAGTCAGAATTTGGTCATCAATTAATTCAGAACTTTTTAAGGTTAAAAAAGTAAAACAATGATAAAAATAATACTAAAAAAACTCCTAATGCAGGAACATCTAACTGAAAAAGAAGCCTCAAACGTTTTTAAAGCAATGATTAATGGGGAATTAACGGACGCACAGATAAGTTGTTTTCTTTCCCTTTTAGCTTCTAATGGAGAATCTCCAACCGAAATTGCAGCAGCTGCAAAAGTCATGCGAATGAACTGCCTTAGAGTACCTACAAACGTCCAAAATTTAGTAGATACATGTGGAACCGGAGGGGATAATTCAAACACTTTTAACGTTTCAACAGGGGCAGCTTTTATAGCAGCTGCTGCTGGAGTAAAAATAGCAAAACATGGTAATCGATCAGCTAGTAGTAATAGCGGTAGTGCAGATTTATTAGAAAAAGCTGGATCAGAAATTAATCTTCCACCTGATAAAGTGGCTTATTGCATAGAGAATCTTGGTATAGGTTTTATGTTTGCTCCTAACTACCACAGGGCTACTAAAAAAGTAGTAGCCATCAGAAAAGAGCTAGGGATAAGAACCTTATTTAACTTAGTTGGCCCACTGACTAATCCAGCACCCGTATATACACAAGTAATTGGTATCTTCGATTCTAACCTTATTGAAAAGTATTTAGAAGTTTTAATAAAACTGGATTGTAAGAGAGCTATGGTGATCGCTTCACGGGATGGGCTTGATGAGATTTCAGTCGCCAGCAATAGTATTGTAGGAGAACTGTATGATAAAAAATATAAAATTTTGGAACTAGATCCCGAAAAAATTGGAATTAAAAAACACGATAAACCAAAAATCGACGTTAAAAATGCCGAAGAAAGCCTAAGAATAATTCGATCAGTATTTAATGGAGAGAAAGGCGCAGCTTTCGATATGTTGGCACTCAATGCAGCAGCTGTAATTTACATCGGAGGAATTAGTGAGGATTTAAAAGAAGGAGTTGAAATTGCTAAAGCTGTAATCGAGAAAGGAGAGGTAACTAATCTTTTCAATAAATATATTGAAACAACAAAAAGGCTTGCAGAAGAGTGACTAATATTTTAGACGTTATCGTCAAACAAAAATTATCTGAAATAGCGGAAAGTAAAAGAAACCATCCGACCCAAACCTTAGTCAATTCAGCAAAGAAAAAAAGTTGCAAAAGTCGCTTTCTTGAATCGCTTTTAAATACACAAAGAAAAAGTCTTCCAGCTTTAATAGCTGAATGCAAAAAAGGATCGCCAAGCAAAGATATCATCGTTAAAAACTACGACCCAGTCAAAATTGCAAAAATATATCAGGACCATAAGGCCTCAGCCATATCAGTTTTAACGGATAACAAATTTTTCTATGGGGAAAAAGATCATATTCATCGAATCAAAGAAATAGTAACTCTACCAATACTTAGGAAAGATTTCATTGTGGATAGTTATCAAATTCCTGAGACTAAAGTACTTGGTGCTGACTGCATATTATTAATAGCAGCTTGTCTTTCCAAAAAACAAATTGGAGACTTTCTTCTAGAATCTGCAGATTATGGATTAGACGCTTTAATAGAAGTACATACGGAGCAAGAATTAGAAAACGTTTTATCGTTAGATCATAAATTGATTGGAATCAATAATCGAAATTTGAAAGAATTTAAAACTGATATTAACAATTCCATCAAACTCAAAAAGCTTATACCTGATTCCGTATTAGTTGTATCTGAGTCGGGCCTAAAAGATCGCAATCACATTGAAAAACTAGAAATGCATGGAATCAAGGCCTACTTAATAGGCGAAACCTTCCTCACCGCGCCAGATATTGGGCATAAAATTGAGGAGTTGTTTCCTCAATTAAAATGACAAACTTTTAGCCGCTACTAAAACTAATAAATTTCAATATATTGCCTGATGGGTCTTTCATGCTGAACGAAGCATATGTTTTGTCACTCAAACTTGTCTCGACTTTTGGTTTCTTGTGATATTTAATACCGATATAATTAAGATGATCAATTGCTTTATGCCAATCATCCCAGTGGACGTTCAATCCAAAGAAAAAATCCAATTCGTTGTGACTAATTAACTTTTTTCTTATTTTGCCCTTTTTTAAGCACAATTCAGTCCCAAAAAAATCTAAGACTAGCATATCATCTTCTTGCTCTTTTACCTTGCAGCCAAGATTATTTACATAAAAATCCACGGACTGTTTCATATCCTCTACGGTGATACCAATTTGTACCATTGGCCTGCACTTAAATTCTTTATCTTGATTATCATTGAATGAATTACTATGCTTTAGAATCATTGTTCTTCCCGTAGGTTGTAAATTTATTTTTTAATTCCAACATTTCCTCTTTCGGTAATAAAGTAGGTTTCCCCGCCGAAATTGAAATCAAATATATTTTTGCTAGTTCTTCTAATAAAACTGCGTTATCGTAGGCCTCGCTAATAGACTCCCCAACTGCAATCGCACCATGATTTGCTAATAAACAAACTTTTCTATCCTTTATAGCATCTCTAACAGATAGCGACAATTCTGGGGTTCCAAAGGTTTCATATCGAGCGCACTTAACAGGACCTGAACCAAAAGTCGCAATCATATAATGAAACGATGGTAATTCTATATTCAAACAAGATAACGCGGTTGCGTAAGTCGAATGAGTGTGAATTACAGCTTTATTTTCTGTAAAATAATTATAAATATCATGATGAAAGCGCCATTCAGATGAGGGAGTCAAAGTCCCATTTACTATCTCACCATCACCTATTTTTACTTCAATAAATTTTTCCGGAGTAATATCCGAGACCGCAACTCCCGATGGCGATATAATCATTGTGTTTCCGATCCTTGCGCTTATATTGCCGCTCTTGGGCGTGTTAAGACCAGCTTGATAAAGCTTAACAAAGGTTTTACATAAAATATTTTTAATCAAATTACCTTCCAAAATTATTTCCCGAAGATTAAATTTTTATTTAAGAAATAACTCATATGCATCATTTTTAGTCTCATCAAAATAAGTAATCTCTAGTTGCGCTAATGCTTTAGTAAAATCTTCCATTTTTTCGGATTCAATCTCAATCCCGGCTAATACCCTTCCATAGGGTGCGCCATGATTTCGATAATGAAATAAGGAAATATTCCAATCGTCGCCCAGATGAGTGAGAAATTTCAACAGTGCACCTGGTCGCTCGGGAAACTCAAATCTATACAATCGCTCATTTTTTTTTGTATATCTGCCACCGACCATAAATCTTACATGGGTCTTAGCAAGTTCATTTTCACTCAAATCTATAACCTTATAGTTTTTAGCAATCAATTTTTCAAAAATTATTTTTTTTTCTTTTTCAGCTTCCTGTACCTTTATGCCAACAAAAACCTCAGCTAAAGAGTCAGAGGAAACCCTATAATTAAATTCAGTAATTGCGCGGGGGCCTATGGCTGTGCAGAACTCTTTAAAACTTCCAGGTCTCTCCGGTATAGTTACGCCAAGTAGAACTTCTCTTTTTTCTCCTAAATCTGCTAACTCAGCGACGTGCCGTAACCTATCAAAATTTATGTTAGCACCGCTACAAACACAAACAATATTTTTATTTACCAGCTTATTACTTGCTAAAAACTGTTTTGCTCCTGCCACACTTAACGCTCCTGCAGGCTCAAGAACTACTCTTTTCTCCTCAAATATATCCTTAATACTTGCGCATATTTCATCAACTGAAACCAGTAACATATCATCGACTAAGGTTTCCACAATCTCGTAATTAAGCGTGCCAACTCTTTTTACTGCCGCGCCATCAGCAAAAATTCCAATTTTATCCAAAGAAACGGGTTTTCTCGCACGTAATGCAGCAGTCATACTAGGTGCTTCTTCAGGTTCGACACCAATTATTTTCGTTTGAGGATTTATTTTTTTTACATAAGCCGCAACGCCGGCTATCAAACCGCCACCGCCCACAGGTAAAAAAATGAAATCGACATTTCCTTTGTGTTGTCTCAGTATTTCCATACCTACGGTTCCTTGGCCGGCTATTATATATTGATCATCATATGGTGGAATTAGATCAAAATTTTTGTCTTCGGCGATTGTCTTTGCCAAAACGCTTGCCTCATCGTAGGTGTTTCCATGAAGGTAGACATTCGCTCCCATGGCTCTAACGGCGTCGATCTTTATTTCTGGGGTCGTCTTTGGCATTACGATAATAGCTGGCAGTCCTAGCTTTTTAGCCGACAAACTTACGCCTTGAGCATGATTTCCAGCGGAAGCCGTAACAAGGCCTTTGACTGTTTTGGACCCTAACAACTTAGTAATTAAGTAATAAGCGCCTCTAATTTTATATGAAAAAGAAGGCTGCGTATCTTCCCGTTTTAACCAAAAATTATTAGAAAATTTATTTGTTAAATTATCAGCAAATTCTAGCTTCGTTTCTTTTGCAACATCATAAACCGGAGCCTTAAGTATTAATTTTAAGTAATCATCCATCATTGCAATAAGATACAATAAAATTAAAATAAAAACTAAAAAATAGGATAGATTAAATGAACAATTTAGAAGTATGCAAAACAATTGTCGCAGACAAGGCTGCTAAAGACGTATTGAATGAAACCATTATTGGCGTAGGAACTGGCACAACGGTAAATTATTTTATCGAGGCCTTAGCCAAATTACCCCATCAAATTGAATGCACAGTACCCAGCTCAGAAGCAACTAAAACCAAGCTTGAAGAGTTTGGCTTCTACACAGCCGACCTTAATACGGTTGGTAATTTTAACTTATATGTAGACGGAGCGGATGAGGCAACAAAGTTTGGGTATTTAATAAAAGGTGGGGGCGGAGCTTTAACGCGAGAAAAAATTTTAGCATCAGTAAGTAAAAAATTCATTTGTATTATTGACGAGACTAAGCTGGTTGGCTCATTAGGGAAATTTCCCTTACCAATCGAAGTTATCCCAATCGCCCGAAGCGCAGTGGCAAGAAAGGTCGTAGAGTTAGGGGGTATCCCAGAATGGCGTAATGGCTTTACAACAGATAATCACAACTGGATATTAGATGTTAAGGGTTTAAATATTATAAATGGCTATGATTTGGAAAGTGAGTTAAATAATATTCCGGGAGTGGTTACTAACGGTATTTTTGCGAGAAATAAAGCTGATATGCTTTATGTAGCGAAAAATCAGAAGGTAGAAATAATCAATTGCTAGAATCATCATTTGGAGAAATCGCGGCCAAAAGCAATGCAATTTCGAATAGCAGCCAAATTGGAAGAGCTAAGAGAACCTGGGAAACGAAATCGGGCGGTGTTAATAACATGCCCAAAATAAAGGCCGTTAATATTATGTAGGGTCGCTTATCTCTCATCGCATCGATAGTAGTTAAACCACTTTTAATTATTACAAAAGTAATAAGGGGAACTTCAAAAGCAGCTCCAAAAGCAAAAAATAACTTAATACAAAAATTTAAATATTCAGATATATCTGTCATTAAATCCACGCCCTCTGGCGTAGTTGATGAAAAAAATCCAAAAATTATTGGAAAGATAACGTAATAAGCGAATAATATTCCTGAATAAAATAAAAACGCTGTGAAAAACACGAGGGGGAATATCAATCGACGCTCAGCATCATAAAGCCCTGGCGTAACAAATGACCATAGTTGAAATAATATGAACGGTAGAGCAATTAAAAAAGAGACAAAAAGCAATAATTTAAAAGGCGCTAAAAATGGAGCAGCCACCTTTGTAGCAATCAAACCACTCTGATCTGGAAGTTGATCCAATAACGGTTCTGCAAGGAAAAGATAGATTGCATCGGCAAAAGGAGAAAGCATAAGTATTACTAGGATAACTGATATAATGCACTTAATTAATCGAGAACGAAGTTCAACGAGATGGTACATCAAGGTGTTTTTTATTGGTTTTTTAATTTCCTGATTCAAAGTCCGGCAACCCAGATTTAGTCTTTATCTAAGACGACCCACCCGGTTCCGTATCTTTCTTTTTATCCTGGTAAGAATTTTCATCTCTTTGGATTTCTTCACTTATTTCCTGTTTAAATTTTGCTGTTATTGCTTGTGCGTGACGAAAAAACGAACCAAGTGTGCGTGCCAACTCGGGTAGCCTGTGGGGCCCTAAGATTACTAATGCGACGAGGCCGGATAACGCTAATTCCCAGAAGCCGATGTCAACCATTTTTAAGACTTTTCTTTTTTACTATTGTCTTCAATATCAATTATTCTATCGCTTGTTTCTGAGTAGCTATTCTCGTCTTGGTCTTCTTTAACAGCCCTTCTGAAATCTCTGATCCAGCTACCTATATCACTACCTACACTTTTTATTTTCTTTGTGCCAAATAACAAAGCAACAATTCCAAATATCAATATTAATTCATATATTCCAGGCATTTTTATATCCGCATCTATTTTGACCTTGTTTCTTTCTCTTCTATTCCAGACTTGCCTAACCTTTTTTCTAGGACTTTTGTTACATCTAATATCGACAATTGATTATACTTCAGAAGCACTATTGCATGAAATAGAACGTCTGCTAATTCATTTAATATGTCAGTTTTATTTTTATTTTTACTGGCTATAATAAACTCTGCAGTCTCCTCACCTATTTTTTTCAAAATAAAATCATCGCCTTTTTTCCAAAGTTCGGCAACATATGATATATCCGCATTTTCATTTTGCCTCATTTCAATTATTTTTTCTAATTTTTCAAAAACTTCTTTCACTTAATATCCTTAAACTAATTTTGATCTTTAATTGAAATCACGCACATTAATTCCATTTTCGAGAAATGCTCTTTTAACTTGCTTAATTGATATAATATCAAAATGAAAGATGCTAGCTGCCAATAAAGCGTCTGCACCACCTATCGTCACTCCTTCCACTAAATGTTTTATTTCTCCAACGCCCCCTGATGCAATTACAGGAATTTCAACTTCTTCAGTAACCATCTTTGTAAGAGAAAGGTCATAACCTTCTTTAGTGCCATCTTTGTCCATACTAGTTAACAATAGTTCGCCTGCTCCATTTTGTTCCATCAGTTTGACCCATTCTTGAGCATCCATAGAAGTTTTGTTTCGTCCTCCGTGAGTATAAACAGACCAACGCGGGTCTTTATTGTTTTCACGTTTAACGTCGACCGCTACTACTATGCACTGGCAGCCAAATATATCGGCTGCTTCTTTAACAAAGTCAGGATTTTTAATAGCGGCCGTGTTAATCCCGACTTTATCTGCTCCTGCTTTTAATAGAGTTCGTACATCTTCTACGGTACGCACTCCCCCTCCTACGGTGAGTGGAATGAAAACCTCCGAAGCGACTGCAGTAATCGTACTTAGTATCGTATTTCTGTCATCACTGCTTGCCGTGATGTCGAGAAAAGTAATCTCATCAGCCCCTTCATTATTATAGCGCTTTGCGATTTCAACCGGATCTCCAGCGTCCTTAAGGTCAACAAATTTTGTACCCTTGACTACTCGACCATTATCAACATCTAAACATGGAATAATCCTCTTAGCCAAGCTCATTAGGAGCCCCTTTATATTTTGCTAAAACTTCAATTGCACTTCTCAAATTAAGTGTACCCTCGTAAATAGCACGTCCTACTATCACCGCGGGGACGCCTAAGTGAGAAATTTTAGCTAATGCTTTAATGTCATCTATATTCTTAACTCCTCCCGATGCAATTACTGGAATTGCCAGTATCCGCGCTAACTTAGAAATTTCTTCTATATTAGGGCCCTCAAGCATTCCATCTTTACTAATATCAGTAAAAATAATTGAAGATACGCCAAGTTTTTCTAACCGTATGGCAACATCGTGAAGGTCTAAGTCTGAATTATTCGACCAACCATTAAGTGCTAGCTTATTATTTATAGAATCCAAACCTGCAATTATTCTGTCATGAAATTTTTTACAGGCGTTTTCAACAAATTCAGGGGAATTAATCGCTTTTGTACCAACAATTATATAGGAAACACCTAAATCCAAGTAACTGCTAAGTGTGTCCAAATCTCTTATGCCGCCCCCAACCTGAACGGGTATTCTGCCGCATAATTTTACTATGTGTTCTATTACATTTTTATTCATAGGGGCACCTTTTAAAGCTCCATCTAAATCAACAAGATGTATTCTTTCAGCTCCTTGCTCCAACCACTGTTCCGCCACAGACAAAGGGTTATCAGAGAATACTGTTTCTTTATTGAAGTTTCCCTGCTTTAATCGAACACACCTTCCTTCCTTTAAATCTATTGCCGGTATTATCTGCATAATTTACTCAAATCCAAATTTTACTATAGTTATGAGGATATCCGCCATAAATACTGCTTTAAGCTTAATGAGCGGAACCCCAATTATCTCCAGTTCCAACTGAAACTTTTAATGGCACCAAGAGAGTCGCGATGTCCTCCATGCACTTTTTTAAATGTATTTCAAACTTTTGACTACATGATTTATTTACCTCAAAAACTAACTCGTCGTGAACCTGCAGAATTAAACTTGCATCAAAATTAAATTCATCAATCAGATGATCTGCTGAGATCATCGCCATCTTAATTAAATCGGCAGCTGACCCTTGCATTGGTGCATTAATGGCAGTCCTTTCTGCATATTGCCTCAACCGTGCTTGACTTGAATTAATATTATTAATATACAAACGTCGCCCAAATATTGTCTCTACATAACCAGTTTTAGCAGCTCTATTCCTAATATCTTCCATATATTGCTTAATTTTTGGATATCGTGAAAAATATATGTCAATGTAATTTTGTGCTTCATTCCTAGTTATATCTAACTGTTTCGCTAATCCAAAAGATGACATTCCATAAATTAAACCAAAGTTAATTGCCTTTGCTGCTCTTCTCTGTTCAAAAGATACATTTGATAAATTTGTCTCGAAAACCTCGGCGGCGGTAGCTGCATGAATATCCTGCTCTTCTTTAAAAGCATTCACTAAGGCTTCATCTTTGCTAATATGCGCCATAATTCTTAATTCTATTTGAGAATAATCAGCTGCAATTAAAATTTTACCAAATGGTGCGCGAAATGCCTCCCGCACCTTTTTGCCTTCTTGAGTCCTAATCGGAATGTTTTGTAGATTTGGGCTCGATGATGAAAGTCTTCCTGTTGATGTAACTGCTTGATGAAAATTGGCGTGTATTCTGCCAGTCTTTGTGTTTACCTGCCTAGGTAGTTTGTCAGTATAACTTGAACAAAGTTTAGCTATAGAACGATAATCAAGAATTATTTTTGGCAACTCGTAGTCTTTAGATAAATCACTTAGCACAGATTCCGAAGTCGAAGGTTGGCCTTTAGGAGTCTTAGCAATGACAGGAATCTTCATTTTTTCAAATAAAATTTCTTGTATTTGTTTTGGTGAACTTATATTGAATGTTTCGCCAGCCATTGTGTAGGCCTTAGTCTCCAAAGAAGTCATTTTACTTTTTAATTCACTGCTATGTTGCGCTAACATTTCACTATCGATTAAAACACCTGTCATTTCCATTTTCGATAAGACAGAGATTAGGGGAACTTCAATATCAGAATAAATGCTTTTCAAACCCTCATTTTCAGATATTTTTGGAAATAGGCGATTATTTATTCTTAAGGCTAATTCCGCATCTTCACCGGCATATCCAGTTGCCGCCTCAATTGGTACTTTCTCAAACCCTTCACCTTCATTTAGATTTTTAGTTACTTTATCATAGCTAGTTGGCACCACTCCCAAAATTCGCTCTGCCACCGAATTTAAATCATGCCGATTATCAGTGCTATTGTTTACATAGGATTGCAGCATTGTATCGTGAGTAATACCCTGTAAATCAATTCCATTACTCTTGAAGACAGCATAATCATATTTTAAATTGTGACCTATCTTTTTTAAGTTTGGATTTTTCAAAATTGGAAGAATTAATCTATATACATCCGACTCGTCAAGTTGCTTAGGAACACCTTTATAATCATGGCCCAAAGGTATATAAACCGCTTTCCCTTCTTCCCAAGCAAGTGATATACCAACGATTTTAGCCGTATTCGGATCTAGGCTAGTTGTCTCTAAATCGAGTGAAAAGATTTTTCTTCTCTTTATTTTTTTTATACATATTTCAAGCGACTCTAAACTAAAAATCGTCTCATACTCAGTCTTTAAGTTATTCGAATCGTTGATTTCTTTAAGAAATGATCTCAATTCAAATTTTTCGTACAAAACTTTTAAAGATTCAATATCCCGTTCTTTTGGTTTAAGCTTATCAAGTTTGATTTCGACCGGCACATCATTAATTATTGTTACCAATTTTTTCGATAAATCAATATAAGATTTTGCTTCTTCAAGATTTTCTCCAATTTTTCCAGAAATATTTCCCGAATCTAATAAGATTTTTTCTAAGCTTCCATACTTTTTAAGCAGTTTAACTGCAGTTTTAGGACCAATTTTTTCAACTCCTGGCACATTATCAGAGGTATCACCAATTAACGTTAAATAATCAACAATCAATGAGGGAGGGACACCAAACTTATTTTTTACTCCAGGCTCATCCCATTCGGTTTTTTTTTGTTCATCAAAAATAGTTATATTTTTATTGACTAGTTGCGCCATATCTTTGTCAGGTGACGCAATTCTTACTGCAAGTTGATTTCGCTCACCATATTTAGCAAGCGTACCAATAACGTCGTCAGCTTCGTAGTATGGGTACTCTATTATCTCAAACCCGAGAGCTTTAATAATACATTTAATTCCATCTAACTGATTTACTAAATCTTCAGGCATTTCATGTCGATTTGCTTTGTACTGTTTGTACCAATCATGCCGGATTGTTGGTCCACGAGGATCAAAAACAACAGCCGCATAGTTAGCTTTATTTCTATCCCATAGCCCTTTTATCATGGATGTGACCCCGAAAATAGCACCCGTTGGAAAGCCTTTTGACGTAGTCAATCCACCAGAAGCATAGAATGCCCTGTATAGATAACTAGAACCATCAATTATTAACAATTTTTCTCTTGACATAAGCTTTTAGCTCTTGGCACTATTATTACTATATTATGTATCATTAAATTCAAAATGAAAGTAAAAAGAGAAATAAGAATTCTATTGCTAGCGTCTTTTATAATTATAAGTGCAGACTTGGTATCCAATACTATTGAAGTACCAGAGCGCAAAGAGTCCGATAGTTCGCTAACTGACTCAGATACAAAAACTACTAATGTCATCATAGAACACAGAATTAACGGTCGTATCGACTCCATAGAAATAAAACCAATAATGGGGCAACCTTATTATCTCATAGACAATGACGACAGACTAAGGAAAGGAACTAGCCAGTCAAGAGGACCAAACGAGATACTATCAAACTGGCGTCTTTTGCAATGGTAAAAATAAGCCTGCCAGTTATGTCAAACAAGATAGTAACTAGCTAAACCCAAAAAGGCAAAAAATCCTACGACATCCGTTATGGTAGTCACCATTACCCCGCCGGCCAAAGCGGGGTCGATTCCGAGTTTATCAAGAGTAAGAGGAATCGTGGCGCCGAAAAACCCTGCTGTAACTAAATTTACTATCATGGCTGCTCCAATAATTGCTCCAAGTCCAAAGTTATCAAACCACAAAGATGAAATTAACGCGACTATCCAAGCCCATAAACAACCATTAAAAAAACCTATGATAATTTCCCTGAAAACAACCGATCTTGAATTTGCTGAACCTACTTGGCCAATACTTAAACCGCGAATTACAATTGTAAGTGTTTGGGTTCCTGCTATCCCGCCCATACTCGCTACGACAGGCATAAGTATCGCTAGGGCAACCATGTTCTCTATTGTGGTCTCAAACAACCCTATTACCCAAGCTGCTAAAAAAGCGGTGGCTAAATTTACAGCTAACCACACAGATCGTTTGCTAGAAGTCTTAATTATAGGCGCAAACATATCATAATCGGTTGCAAGCCCCGCGGACGATAAAAGTGAGCGATCGGTTTCTTCCATTAAAACATCAACCACATCATCTACAGAAATAAAACCTAAAAATTTATTTTCTTCATTTATTACAGGTGCTTCAATCAAATCGTAACGTTCAAAGATTAAAGTCACTTCTCGCGCGTCTGTAAAAGCATTAATTGGTATACTTACTTTTTGCATTAAATCACCAATCGGAATTTCAGGTTCTGCCATGAGAAGATTTAACAGCATAACTGACCCCAACAGTTTATTGCTTCTATCCACTACAAATAGTTGATTTTGATTTTCAGGCACTGGTCCAAAACGCCTAAAAAATCGCAAAACTACGTCAACTTCAACATCGGGTCTTACGGTAAGAACATCAACATTCATTAGGCCCCCTGCTGTATTTGACGGATAATGCAAAGATTCCGCAACTCTATCCCGATTTTGAGCATCCATTGACAAGAGCACCCGATCAGCCATAGGTTCTGGCAAGCCTTGAATTATATCGGCCAAATCATCTGGCTCTAAACTACTTGTTTCATTAATAAAACCCTCGGGTCCAACGAATTTAAGAAGAGCCCTGCGAATACTCACACTTAATTCTGATAAAACTTCACCCCTCTTTTCTGCATCAAGACGCTCAAAAAGCTCGACCCTATTATTTGATTCCATAGATTCCAGAAGATCTGAGATTTCTGAAGAGTGAAGATCAGCCAGGAATGAATCAAGGTTATCTATCGAATAATTTTCTAAAATATTTTGAACGTCATGCAAAAGCTCTTGATTAGATCGTATTGAATTTTTGTGTTTACTTTTCATAGGAACGGAATCCTTTCAGCTACCAATCAAACTTTTCACCAATCATTTTTCCAATAACAACAAGATTCTCGCAATCTACCACTACTTCGTCACCATTGTCGAAATACCTAGTAATATCCTTTAAACCAGAAACTGTAGGTATTGAAATGCTTTTATAAAACTTTTGCCAAGCCAAATCACTACTAGAATTTTCTACAATCAAAGCTTTAGGGCGGTGTAACAATAAGCGCGGTAGAAATTCTTGGGAAATTTCTTTAACTAAGACAACTGAGTCTGTGATATGACTTGCTAGATAATTCATTTTATCTAGTTTAAAGATCAGACCTTTTGCCTTTCCTTTAGAAGCTAAATCTCCATAAAATAAAGCCGTCACATGTTAGATCCTTTAATCAGATATTGTTTTGGATAATACATATTTTACTTATATGTCTCTATGATTAACCAAAGCTTTCACGCTGGGTTTTTCGAAATATCTCGCCATTGATTCAGCTAGATAGACGGATCGATGTCTTCCACCCGTGCAGCCAAAAGCTATGGTAAGATACATTTTGTCCATAGACTCAAACTCGGATATCCAAGAATTCAAAAAGCGTTCAACGTCACTTTTCATTTTCTGAACCTGAGTATGTTGATCGAGGAAATCAATCACCTCTTGGTTTATTCCTGTTTTATCTCTAAGACTTAATTCCCAATATGGGTTGGGCAAACATCTTACATCAAAGACAAAATCGGCATCCATAGGAATGCCCCGTTTAAAACCAAAAGAGATAAATTGTAAGGCCAAAGTATGGCCTGTTGTTTTGGCTATTGTATTTTTAATCGTCTTTCGCAAATCATGTATATTATACAAAGTCGTGTCAATAACAATATCGGCTTCTAGGTTTACCTCACTAAGAATTTCGATTTCTTTTGCGATAGCACTTTTCAAGGTTAACCGATCGTTTGATAGAGGATGTTTACGTCTCGTTTCACTAAAGCGTTTAAGAAGACAATCTTGACTAGCTTTTAAAAAAATTAATTCAATCTTAATCGCGGTTTTTTCGATTTCAACTATTGACTTGTGAAGCTGAGAAATCGATTTGTCCACAGCTCTAACATCAATCCCTATAGCTACATTGGAAGGAGTAAAATCGTTTGATAATATAAGCGTTACAAAATCTTTCAGAAGCTGTAATGGCATATTATCAATACAGTGAAAGCCAAAGTCCTCCAGCGCACCTAGAGCAATAGATTTCCCCCCGCCAGAAAGGCCGGAAATTATTACTAGTCTTTTAGGGTAACTACCTTTCATAGACCGAATCTTTATAAGAGCGTTTAGATATGTACGGGTTGGCAATTAATTCCACGACCATTTTCATTTTACCAGGTGTGCGACAAAGTTTTGTGTTTTCTATCGTTTGAAGAAGGAATCGCTAAAGATATGCGATACTTAGCTACAGTTCGTCTCGCGACCTTGAATCCTCTATCAGATAGTAACTCAGATAATTTTTTGTCGCTTAATGGATTTCGTGTATTTTCCGCAGCAATCAACTTTTTAATGTGTGCTCTTATTACGACAGAGGAAGCTTCACCACCGTCCTGTGTTTGAACGTGACTATCAAAGAAAAATTTCAACTCAAAGACACCCCGCGGTGTTTCCATAAACTTTCCATGAGTAGCCCTGGATATAGTTGACTCATGCCGACCGACCATTTGCGCCACATCGTGGAGAATCATAGGTTTCATTTTTTCTTCTCCTTCCTCCAAAAATTCACTTTGCATATTGACTATGGCTCTAGCAACGTCAAGGACAGTATCACTCCTTTCTTTAAGACTTTTCATAAACCAATTAGCTTCTTTCAAATGCTCTCGCAGAACTTCCTTTTGCGAGTCATTAGAAGTCGATGCAGCTAACTTTTTATATTCGGCATTTATTTTTAGTCTTGGTATTAGCTCATAGTTTGGTTCCACAATCCAACTACCGTTTATCTTTTTTACAAAAATATCTGGTTTAACATAAGTTTTAGTGTGGTCGAAAAATTGAGCTCCTGGTCGGGGATTAAGCGATTTAAGTAACTTTAATCCTTCCTCAAGCAATAAATTTTCTTCGCGTAACTTTATAGAAATAGATTTAAAATCACCCTTTCTAATATCTTCAAGATAATGTCTGCAGCACAACTCTGCAGCAGCTTTGCCGCAAGCTTCATTATCAAGACTTTGCAATTGTTTTAACAAGCATTCCCCTATATCTCGAGCAAATACCCCTGGCGGATCAAACTCCTGCAAAACACTTAAAACGGACTCCAAGACTGCTGTGTCAACATCCCTACCCAGCCCATGTCTTACAGCTGATTTTACTTCTTCTAGACTACTCGCAAGGAATCCGTCGGCATTCACATAGTCAATTAATGCCAGTCCAATTGGTTTGTCTTTGTCAGAAAGATTTGATAACTCTAGTTGTTCGATCAAAAAATCGTGCAGAGATAGATTTTGAGCAATGTGATCTTGTTCATTTATATCAATCCTAACATCTCCGTTTATTTTATTTGCTTTAGAAGAGACATCAACTTTATCCCAATCGGTTACATTATGTTCTGATGTGGAAATCCCATCATCCGTATAGCCTTCGGTTAATGACAGAGCATTCCCCTCATCAATTTTAATTTCATCGCCAGTTGGCTCAGATTCACAATATTCTAATTCGTTTCCCGTGATCGTAGAGTCTTCTAATGTGGATTCGTCATCTATCTCGAGCATTATGTTTGAATCAAGCTGATCCTGAATTTCTACTACTAATTCCTGGGATGGCAGCTGAAGCAACTTTATTGCTTGCTGCATATTTGGAGTCATAGTAAGACTTTGTGATTGTTTTTGAGATAAAGACTGCTTCATTATAATTTCGCGCTTTATGTTTTAATTATACCTTAAAGTTTAAAGGACTCGCCTAGATACACTCTACGAACTTTTTCATCCTCTAATATATTTTCTGCTGTTCCTGCCGCAATAATTTCTCCACTGCTTACAACATAAGCCCTGTCGCAAATTCGTAGAGTTTCTTGAACATTATGGTCAGTAATCAGCACTCCTATTTTTGATGCTTTAAGCTTCTCTACAATATCCTGAATTTCGCTTACTGAAACTGGATCAACTCCAGCAAAAGGTTCATCTAAAAGAATGAAGGAAGGATTACAAGCTAAAGTTCTAGCAATCTCAACTCTACGCCTTTCGCCTCCGGACAGAGATAATCCCTTTGTTTTCCTAATGCTATTCAGACTAAAAGTATCGATTAGTTCGTCCAGTCTCGAGTAACGTTCCTCCTCCGATTTAAAACTTTGCAACTCTAAAACAGCTAAAATGTTTTCTTCAACATTAAGCTTTCTAAAAACTGACGACTCTTGAGGTAGGTAACCGAGTCCCGCTTTAGCTCTTTCGTCTAAAGAAAATTCAGTAATATTATTTTTCCCGAGGTAAATGGTCCCCTTTTCTCCCTTTATTAAACCTACTATCATGTAAAAACTGGTCGTCTTTCCAGCACCATTCGGCCCTAAAAGTCCGACTATCTCGCCGGCGCAAACATCAAGGCTAACGTCCTTTACGACTTGTTTTGAGGAATATGTTTTTGAAAGATTCTTGATTTCTAATATTTCACGATTCATTAACTTTCCTATTTTTAATTTTGCCGCTGCGAATAAGCAAACTAACTTTCTTCAGCAGGGATTATTATTTTAACGCGCTGGGAACCCTCTTTCTTAATTAAGTCTCGCTGAAAAATATCTGCTCTAGATGATCTGATCGTAATAACTTTATTATTTATGTCATAGTTAATCCTATATCCTTCCGCCAGTCTTTTTCCCTGAATCACTTTTGCGCTATCAATTAAATAAAGAAATCCTTTAGCAGCTTTATATTCAATTATTTTAGATTCACCCTCAACCTCTTTTTCATCAATCTTAGGTCTCTGCTTAAAAGTTGCTGGCTTTCCAGTCATTATAGCTCGCTGAATGTCCTTTTTTTCATCCAAAATGATCCTTAATTTTTCGCCAGTCATTCTTAACGAACCCTGAGTAACTATTACATTGCCAACATAAATTGTTTCACCTTGTTCATCATCCAGCTCTGCAAAATCTGCTTCGATTTCTATAGGTTGATTTGAGTCACCGGGCAGGGCTTGCAACATGATAAAGTTTATCTGGAATAAAAATAATAAAAAATATAATGTCAATTTATTTTGGCTCATATATTGTGCGCACCCTTTCAGACAACTGGACTCTTCCTTCCTTATATACAACTTTTAAACCAACTGTATTTGTTACGATACCTTGTGTAGTGATCCGAGCCGCTTTAGTTGTATGAGCAAACTTTTTATCAGGTCTAATTGTTAAGTCAGACGTTCTAATTTCATATTTTTTATTGCCCTCGGCATCCATCTTCCAAATATAAACCTTGCCATTTAAAAGCACCAAACTTCTATCTGAATTAACCCAGGCGCTATCAGAAACAACATTCCATGGGAACCCCTCTTTCTCATGAATTTTCATTTGAGGAGACTTAAATTCCAAGGAATCGTCATGAGGAAAATGCTTAACCAATGGCGATACTAATTCATTTTGTATTTTTCCATTTTTGTTATAAGAGAACCTTTCCATATTTTCAACGAAATAATCTGGCTCATGATCTGTACCTTTGGCCGAAGGATTACTATCGGTCCTCTCCATCAAATATTTAATAGAAAAACTTCCGAAAGTCACAAATAAAAAAAGAAAAAGTATTGATTTTTGATTCAAAAAAAACTCCGCTTTTAACCTTATTCTAACCCAATTCCCAGCAAATGATGAAAATTTATAGCACCTATTAATTTTTTCTCTTCATCTATTACAGGTAGGCCGCTTATTTTTTCAGATTTCATTATTTTTAATACGTCACTTGCCAAATGTCTTGATTTGGTAGTTTTAAAGTTAACTATCATGTGTTTAGAAATTTTATCATTTAGAACATCAGTCGATTCGGCCAAGAGCCTTCGTAGATCTCCATCCGTAAAGATTCCTTCCACATTATTTTGCTCATTGACGATTATAATAAAGCCCAGGCCACCTTGGCTGATAGTAACAATCGCTGATTTCAACAAATCGTTTGGTTTTACAACCGGAATTTTGTTGCCTGTACACATGATATCGCGAACTTCTAATAACAAACGACGTCCTAATGCGCCAGCAGGATGAGATAAAGCAAAATCTAACTTGCTAAATGAGCGCATCCGGTAAACTGAAAAAGCTAATGCATCCCCCATGGCCATCATTACAGCAGTACTAGAGGAAGGAGCTAGATTTAGCGGACATGCTTCCTTTTTGATAGGAACAATAATTTTTAAATCACAAAAATTAGACAAAGCAGACTCTGATTTACCAGTTAGAGCTATTTTTTTGATCGATATCCGGTCTAGGAAAGGAAAAAGGTATTTAATTTCGGCAGTCTCTCCAGAGTTTGATAATAGCAGAACAATATCTTTTTGATTAACCATGCCAATATCGCCATGATTGGCTTCTGCGGCATTTATGAAAAAAGAAGGCGTGCCCGTACTTGCAAAGGTAGCTGATATCTTTCTTCCAACATGACCCGATTTTCCCATGCCTATAACTACTAGATGTCCTTTATTGTCAAAAATTGATCTCACTGCTGATATGAATTCATTATCTAAATATTTTATCTGATCGCTTATTGAATTAGCTTCTTCTATCAAAACACCTCTAGCCAAATCTAAGATTTCTTCGTCCTTAAGTAGAGCAGTTTCAAATATCTTGCTTTCATTCATTTAACAATTCTCCAATCTTTTGATTCAAGTTACCAATTGCATTTGGAATAGGGAAAATTGATAAAAACAAAAACAAGCTAATAAAATATAACCGCCACGCCTGCATATTGTTAATTTATTTTTTCCTATCAGTAAAATTAGTATTAGTATTATGGTTAACAACCACATAGTTGTAACATCTCGACTCAACGCTTCAACCTCAATAGAGAAAGGTTCAACAAAAGCTGGCATCGCAGTTACGGCCAATGCATTAAAGGTGTTAGAACCGATGATATTCCCAATAGCGATATCCGCTTCTTTCTTCAAAGCTCCAGCGACAGATGCGGCTAGTTCAGGCAAACTTGTACCTATAACAACAATAGTGAGTCCAATAAATAGATCTGATGCACCAAATATTTTTGCTAAACCTACAGAGCCTCTAACCAAAGCCTCAGAGCCTAACAACATAAAAATGAACCCAGCAAGTAGCATTAACACAGATTTCCAAAGCCCAGGCCTCTGGGTTTCATGAAAGTTATCCCCTGTCGGGACACCTTGGCCACTAAATTTAATCATTAAAAACAATATTATCAATAAAGATGTGGCTAAAATAATGCCGTCGAGTCTAACGATCGTCAAATCGCTGATAATCAGGGTAAAAATCGCTAAGCCCACAAGCATTAGTCGGAATTCAATATCGAAGGTAGATTGGCTCAAATGCAAAGGAACAATAATCGAAGTCACTCCTAATACTAGGCCTATATTGGCTATATTAGATCCTACGGCATTACCTATACTTAAGCTTGGATGGCCATTAAAAGCGGCTGTAACAGATACTATAAGTTCCGGACTGGAGGTTGCAAAGCCAACTACAACCAAACCCACCACCAATGTGGGTATTCTAAGACAAGTTGACAAGTCTACCGCTGCATCAACAAATTTATCGGCTGCATAGGTGAGTAAAATTAAACCAACTACTATTAAAATTAGCGCTTCAAGCATATTTACCTCAGTACTTGTTATATTACTCTATGCAGTAGGATATCATTATTTATAAATTTATTTCTTTTTGAGGTAGCCTACCTATGAAAATCATAGCAATGATACTTGCCGCCGGATTCGGCAATCGGCTAAAACCGATAACTGATAAGGTTCCTAAACCTCTTATTAAGATCGGCAGAGAGACAATCCTTGAGAAACATCTTCGAAACTTAAAAAAAGCAAATATTAGCAAAGTAGTTATAAATGTCTCTCACCTTGCAGAGAAAATTATAAAAGAAGTCGGAGACGGTTCTAATTACGGATTGAAAATAATATATTCACATGAAAGAAAACGTCCTTTAGAAACGCTAGGAGGGATTCTAAACGCGCTTGAGTTTTTTAAAGAAGCCGATCATTTGCTTATCATCAACTCAGATATCTGGTGTGATTACGACTTCCAACATATTTCCTTACCAGAGTATGAAAATAAGGCACACCTCATTTTGGTTCCGAATAGAAACAAAGAAAAACCTGAAGGCGATTTTGGAATAAATAAAAATAAAATAAATGTGTCGAGTAAAATTAAATATACATATTCAGGATTTTCTTGTATTGAATTGAACAGCCTCAGAAACTTATCGGTCGATTATAATAAATTAGGCCAATTGTATCGTGATTGGGCTGCCAAGGGATTTCTCAGTGGGGAAGTTTATTATGGCGATTGGATCGATATAGGAACCCATGAAAGACTAGAGAAAGTTCGTACTTTAATCAAAAAACGATCCTAGTTTGTGCCATTTTGTAATTTTTCTAACTTTACAGCACCCAACCTAGCTGCAGTAGAGTTTGGAAATTTCTTCTGTAGGTCCTTTAACACCCCTGTAGCCTCTTCTAATTTTCCTAGTTTTTCATAACAATAGCCTATTTTTAACAGCGCATGAGAGCTTTTCTGACTTTGAGGATACGTATCAGTTAATTGTACGTATTCCTCGATGGCCTTTTCATAATCCTGCGTTACCCAGTATGCCTCTCCTATCCAAAACATTGAATTGTCGGCAAATTTACCATTGCCATATTTTAATAAATATTCTCTAAATCCTATGATTGCATTTTCGTAATCTGCGGCTTTCAGCAAAGCAAAAGAATTTTTATATATTTCTTCACCGGTCAATTCTGTGTTTATCGCTGGCTCAATATTTTTTTTTGTTTCGTCTTCGGTTGAAACTGTCGGACTATTACTTATTATATCGGTCGTCGAATTAATTAAAACTTTGTCTTTTTGTTGCGGAGCTTCAGTTGGGCCGCCGATTTTATTAGAATCTAAAGCAAACTTAATTTCCTCTATCTTGCCCTTTAAAACACGTTGCTCTTCCTTCAGTTTATCTAATTCACTTGATAGCTCCAATAAACCATTTCTTTCTAAAATCTGCTCCAACTGGGTTAATCTTTCGTCAAGCTGAATTATATCATCATTCGCAAGTGATAAATCGCAATTCAACATAATTAAGACACTAAAAATTGCCAGTTTTGCACTTTTGCCTTTAAAGTTTTTCATTTAATAAATAATCTCCACACGTCTATTTAATGCAAGAATATCATCTTCGACACCGAGGGCTGAAGGATTTTCTTCGCCAAAACTTAGAGACGTCATTTGTGACTTCGAAACTCCCAAAATACTTAACTGCTTTAGTACTGAATTTGCTCTTTTTTCTCCCAATGCAAGATTGTATTCACGAGTACCCCGTTCATCAGTATGCCCTTCCAAAACAATTTTTAATTGGGGATTGTTAATAAGGTCGGTACTGACTTTAACTAAAAGTTTATCATATTCGGTTCTAACTATTGCGCTATCATATTCAAAGTAAATAACGTTCTCAAGAGAACCTGCTGTTTCGCTTTTAGAGAAACTGTTTACTTCATACGCATCCTCAGTCGAATACTGTTTTACCTCGGCTTTATATATTGTGCTTTCGTCCTGCACATTAGCTTTGCCTCCTGATAAGTTAGAATTCGAGCATCCGCTTAGAAAAATAATAAACCATATAAATAATTGCATCTTTTAAACCCTCAAAATAAAGCTTATTGCTACCACTACTCAACAGCCGGTCCCCAAGCCGGCTCTATTAGCGAACTGTTTGGCAGAGAAATTCGAGTTTCAGTGTCAAGCCCTTCAGTTGATTTAATGACGAGTTCTGACTCGATTCCAGTCTTTGATGAAAACACTATCATATCTCCATTTGGCGCGAAACTCGGTGACTCGTCAAATCTCCCTTTTGAGATCACACGCTGTTGCTTCTGCTGTAAATCAGACACAACGATTTGGTATGAGCCATTAACGTTAGTGACATATGAAAATTTATCTACCGCTGGAGAGTACACGGGATTTGCATTAAATTTTGATAATCCAAAAGTCACGCGGTCAGGAGGACTGAAAGGTTTATTGTCCATTCTAAATATCTGGGTACCACCGCTTCTGTTGGATGTGAACATAATTTTCTCCCCCAAAGGAGAAAGTGTAGCCTCAGTCTCAATTGATTCAGATTTTGTTAGACGAGTGAAAGTATTTTTTGTCAGCTCATATTTGTAGAGATCAATATTTCCCGATACAGAAGCCGTAAAAATTATCGAATTATCATCTAATGAGAACTCAGGGGCACCCATAATCCCATCCCCATAGACAATTTTTCTTCTGTCTCCGTTTTTCAAGTCTTGGATATATATAATAGACCGGCCTGACTCAAATGAAACATACGAAATTTTTTTTGCTTTCCGCGACCAGGATACGGATAATATCGGAAAATTTGAACTCAAAATCTCCTGGCTATTATGGCCATCGTAGTCGGAAATAACGATCGAGTATAATCGACGCGACCCAATGACTGACACTGAAACATACGCGATTTTAGTGTTAAAACAACCTGCTTTACCTATTAATTGTTGATAAATTTGATCACTTAAAATATGCCCAATTGCTCTTTCATCGTTTTCTTTAAAGCTATATTCTTTTCTGAAAATTTTGGTCTGTCGTAAAACATCAATTAACTCCACCACAAGGTTATAGCCGACAGCACTCGTTGCCATTTGTCCGACTAAAATGTTTTCAACACCAAAAATCCGCCAACTTTTAAAATTTACTTCTTCGAATTTCGCCGGAGTCGATACCATATCCTCTGAATTAAAAATATCGAAGCGACCACTCAATTTCAAATTATTACCAACAATATCAGAGATATTTTGAGAAACGGCCCCTCGAATAGGAACTATACCCAGAGAGAGAGCACGGATTGTACCCTCATCTATTCTAATTGTTAGTGAATCACTTGCTGCGATATTTGCCGACTGAAAATAATTTAAAGCCAAAAACAAAGCAACAATTGCCGGTATTTTTTTAAGGACTAAAAACAAAAGTAATCTCTCCCATTTTGTCAAAGACTCTGTCCGATTCCGGGACTGGAAAAGGTGAAACTGTAAAAACTGAATTCTCTGCAGCTCTGTCGAAAGCAGAGTTGCCACTTGTTTTTAATATCTCTACTCCCACGACGCTACCATCTCTCACCAAAGTAATCTTAATTGTGCAACTCAAACCTTCCTGTCCCGGAAGAATTTTAAAATTAGCTTTTATTTGATTTTCAATTTTTTTTGCATACAAGTCAACAATATCCATATCATTGCTATCATTGCTATCATTGCTATCATCACCAAGGGTTTTCTCTTCAATCTCAATCTGCTGACGCAGCTGACTCTCTGCTAAGTTTTTTTGCAATTTCTTATTTTGTTCTTGTAGTTCCTTATTCCTACTTTCAATTGCAGCTCTATTTTTTTCTGCTAGCTTAAGTTCTTTTTGTTCTTTCTTTTTTTTATCTGTGAATTTAGCCATTTCTCTCTTAGTAGCATCGGATTGTATTGTTAATTTTTTTTGTAGCTTCTCAGCTTTCTTTTTTTCAAGCTCAAGAGCTTTTAGTTTTTTTTCTTGAAAACTTACTTTGGTTTGCAAATCTCTTAATCTAGCTTCTTCTTGAATTTTCGACTTACTTCTAATGGCTTTTATTCGTTCTATTTCTTTATGTACTTCGGATTCATTTATCGCCGTCGCATTGAGGGACTCACCTATGACCGTTTTTTTTAAGTTATGTTGCTCATTGTCAGGTAGAGAAAAAGAAAATATCAAAAAAGTAATTACATGAAATATTATTGAGATAGCTATGTAATAATAGGAAACCATTTTAAGATTTTTGAGTTATCGATTAATTACTACCAATATAAGGATCGGTAATCATTCCAACATCGTTTACACCCGCAACTTGCAGACTAGCCATAATTTCAATTACCTTACCGTAACTAACTTTTGCGTCAGCTTTCAAAAAAACTTTTGTAGCAGGCTGATATCTAAGAACCGCTACGACCCTATTGACTAAAGTTTGAATTTTTATAGGCTCATTTGCTTTCTGACCAATATCCAAATAGATCAAACCTTTTTTATCCAATGAAACGACCAAAGGTTCAACCGGAGAAGCTGGTATTACCTTAGAATTGACTTTCGGTAAAGAAATTTGTACGCCCTGAGTCAGCAATGGGGCTGTAACCATAAAGATAATTAACAGAACTAACATTACATCAATATAAGGAACCACATTAATTTCAGCTATTTGTTTTCGCTTTCTCATCATCTTTAATTATTAATCTGGCGGCGTAATATCGCCAAAAACTCTTCAGCAAACATTTCATATCGCGCTACTAAACGATCAATATGACTAGCAAATCGATTGTAAGCGATCACTGCTGGAATTGCTGCAAACAAACCCATTGCAGTTGCAATAAGTGCTTCCGAAATGCCAGGAGCGACCATAGCTAGGGTGGCTTGACTAACATTTCCGAGAGCTTGGAACGAATTCATAATTCCCCAAACTGTCCCAAATAAACCTATATAAGGTGATACAGAACCAATAGTAGCCAAAGTCGGAAGGCTATCCTCATAAGTTTCTATCTCCCTTGTTATACTAACTTTCATAGAGCGCTGACAACCCTCTAAGAGATCTGACGTATCTAAAATATCTTTTTTTCTTAATCTTAAGAACTCTCTAAATCCAGATTCAAACACTGCTTCTATTCCATCAAGCCTTGTGTTTTGCTCAACTAAGCTCGAGTAGTAGGCTCCAATATCGTCACTAGACCAAAATTCAGTTTCAAAAATTGCGGTTTTACTTTTGATTTGCTTCAAATTTTTATTGAGCGAAAATATCAAAGCCCATGAAGCTATTGAAGATAATAAAAGGAGCAACATTACAAGTTGCACAACAATACTAGCTTCAAGGATTAATTTAAAAATTGATAATTCAACTGACATTTGAAATTGCCAATAATATCTGCTCAGGTATTTTTACAGGAGTAGAAGACATAGATGATACACAAGCTAGAACAAACTCTCCCTGACAAATAATTTGATCCTCTTCTAATGCAATATCTTGTTTAATTTGCAAAGATGCTTTTTTCATAACTAGTTTTCGAATGGTTAAGAGTAGCTTATCATCAAGTTTTGCCGGTTTTATATAATTTATTTTTGCTGTCTTTACGACAAAAAATATATTATGTCTTTGTTTCAACGCTCTTTGACTAAAACCCAAAGAATCAAGCCATTCAGTTCTTGCCCTTTCCATAAACTTCAAATAATTAGTATGGTAAACAAATTCTGTTGAATCGGTGTGCTCATAATAAATACGCTCACGATGTTTCAATTTGATGACAGAATCACTCCGACTTATCACAACTAATCCTCTTCAAATAAATCGCCAGCCTGATCCAGAACCGTCTTAGATTTTAATCCTAGATAATTCCATGATAATTGAGTAGCTTCCCTTCCTCTTGGAGTTCTTTTTATAAACCCTTCTTGAATTAAGAATGGCTCAATGACGTCTTCTATTGTATCCCGCTCTTCGCTTAAAGCAGATGCTATCGTATCAACTCCCACAGGTCCTCCATCAAACTTTTCGACAATAGTAGCAAGAAACTTCCTGTCAAGATAATCGAAGCCATTCGAATCGATTTTTAATAGATCCAATGCATCACAGACAGCGTCTAAATCCATACATTTAATTTCGTTAACATCCGAGAAATCCCTACATCTTCGTAGCAAACGGTTAGCGATACGGGGAGTTCCACGGGATCTTTTCGCTATTTCAGCACAGGCTTCATTTTTAATCGAAAATGAAAGGATTCTTGCTGATCTTTTAATAATCTCCGCTAATTCAGATTTTTGGTAAAACTCGAGTCTCTGAGTTATTCCAAATCTATCTCTCAATGGAGAAGATAATAACCCTGCTCTAGTAGTAGCCCCTATCAAAGTAAACGGATTAATGGGCATTACTAATGAACGGGCCGCTGGACCCTCGCCCAAAACCATATCAACGACTTGATCTTCCATAGCTGGATAGAGAGTCTCCTCGACTACCGCATTAAGCCGATGAATTTCATCAATGAACAAAACATCGTTGGGCTCTAGATTGCTCAGCAATCCCACTAAATCTTTCTTCTTTTCTAACACCGGACCTGACGTTTGAATTAATGCAGCATCTAACTCGTTTGCTATTATATTCGCTAAGGTAGTCTTTCCTAGACCGGGTGGACCATAAATGAGTACGTGATCGAGAGGCTCTTTTCGTTTCAAAGTTGCTTTTAGAAAAACACTTAGCTGGTCATGCATGTTTTTCTGTCCTATGTACTCTCTCAACCTTCTTGGTCGCACATCACCTTCAAAAACTTTATCTTCCTCACCAGCAGAAGCGGTCAAATCTCCCTTATCTTTAGGCATTTAAAACTCCAAATTAATCCGTATCTTTCGACAAGACGTTTTTTAAAACTTGCCTAATTATTTCTTGGCTAGTATAGATATCTGGATTTGCTTTTTCGACAAATTTAACTGCCTCATTTTTTTTGTATCCCAAGGATACAAGTCCCAGAATTGCATCATTCTGAACATTAACCTTTGAGTTATCAATGCCAAAATTCTCGTTAAAGGAATCTAAACGGTCTCGCACCTCAACCAAAATTCGCTCGGCAGTTTTTCTTCCCACACCAGGCAAGGACGTCAATTGTTGCCATTGATCGTTTTTAACCACACGCACAAATTCTCCAATAGATACTCCAGATAAAATAGTAAGCGCCATTCGATTACCAACCCCATTAACTTTCGTCAAAACCCTAAATAACTCCCTTTCTTTGGTTGTCAAAAAGCCAAATAAAAGGTTTGCATCATCTCTAATATGGTGATGCGTAAACAAAGTTACACTGGAGCCTAACTCGGGCAGATCGCAAATGGTACTCATAGGCGCCTCAACCTCATAACCAACTCCAAAGCATTCTATAACAATTAACGGTGGTTGTTTTTCTACTAGTTTTCCATTTAATCTTCCGATCATTTTTCATTTTCCGCTTCAGATAGCATTTTTTTATAGGCATAGTTACTAGCATGGCATACAGCTACTGCTATTGCATCTGCCGCGTCCACTGCAGGAGTTTCTTGAAGACGAAATAACTGTTTTGCCATAAATTGAACCTGTTCCTTTGAAGCATGCCCTACACCGCTTATTGCTTTTTTTATCTCATTTGGGGAATAATCAAATTGTAAAACACCTAATTTTTGCGCTGTAAGTAAAATAACACCTCTCACCTGTCCTAATTTAAGAGCAGATAAAACATTTTTTCCCATAAAGACCTTCTCTACAGCAATCATGTCTGGTCTAAGGCTTTCAATAATCTTTATTAAGAATTCTGATAATTGATACAATTTCTCGCCGTCAAAATCTGATTGAAGCTTCACGGTTCCAAAATCAATTAGATCCATTTTGTTTTTGTAAGAATCAATCACAGCATATCCAGCTATCCTAGAACCTGGATCTATTCCTAAAATTCTATACTTTCTTTTAACTATATTGTTTTTTGTCAATAAATTTCTCAAAAAACAGCATTTGTGTAAATCTTTTGCACATCATCAACATCCTCTAAAAGATCAATCATTTTTTCAGTCTGCTCCTGATGCTTCCCTTTTAATTCTTTTTGCAAGGTCGGAACTAATGTGATTTCGGAATCTGACAGAGCTACTCCTGAGTCTAGCAATAAATCCTTTACATCGAAATATGATTCAGGCGCGCAAATTACACCGAAGGAGTTATCCGAGATTTTTTGAACGTCCTCCACGTCGAGTTCTAGAATTTTTTCTAAAAAGGCATCCTCATCTTCAATATCTATAACGGTTAGGATTCCCAGCTTCTTGAAAAGAAAGGCAACACAGCCCTCTGTTCCTAAATTACCACCAGCTTTGGAAAAAACATGTCTCACGTCTGCAACAGTACGATTCCTATTATCCGTCACACAGTCAACGATTATAGCGGCTCCTCCAGGAGAATAACCCTCATAACGAATTTCCTCCAAATTTTGAGATTCATCTCCACCACTTCCTTTTTTAATGGCGCGATCAATTTTCTCCTTTGGCATATTAGCGCTATTAGCTGCTTCTACCGCCGAGCGCAATCTAGGATTAGAATTAATATCTCCTCCTGCCAACCTAGCTGAAACACTAATTTCTCTAATAAGCCTTGTGAAAAGCTTGCCTTTTATAGCATCCTGGCGCCCTTTTCTATGTTTGATATTCGCCCATTTACTATGTCCTGCCAAAAAGAACCTCCATCTTCATGCATCATTATTACCAAAAACAACCTGCTTACTATCTGAAGCAAACTCCAATAATCTTTCGATAGGTTTTCTTGCTTCCTTAACGATTGCTGAAGGTACCTCTATTTTATTGTTTTCATTAGTAATACTTTCTTTTAAGGAGATTAAATTATTCAATGACATCCAAGGACAAGCTGCACAACTTTTGCAAGTAGCACTTTCTCCAGACGTGGGTGCTTCTATAAGATTCTTATTCGGGGCTGCTTGAGCCATTTTATAAAAGATTCCTTTATCAGTCGCAACAATTAGATTTTTAGATTTTGAACCTTTGGCGTAGTCAATCAATGCAGTTGTGGATCCCACGAAATCTGCTTGTTCTAAAACATCTTTTATAGATTCTGGATGAGCTAGAACCTCTACGTCAGAGGTTCTAGCTACCAACTCGCGTAATTCTTGAGCTTTAAACTCTTCGTGAACGATACAGGAACCGTCCCACATGAGCATATCTGCGCCAGTTTGTCTTTGAACAAAATCGCCTAAATATTTATCAGGCGCCCAAATAATTTTTTTTCCTTTTTCATGTAAATGTCTCACTACATCAACCGCAGTTCCAGAAGTAACCATCCAATCAGCCTGCGCTTTAACGCGGGCGCTGGTATTAGCATAAACCACAACTTCTCTATCATTATTTTTTTCGCAAAATAATCTGAACTCTTTTGGAGGACAACCAAGATCTAATGAGCAATCAGCGTGTAAATTGGGCATAAGTATTGTTTTTTCAGGATTAAGTATTTTTGCGGTCTCACCCATGAATCGCACACCCGCCACAAGCAAAGTTGATGATCGACTACGACTTCCGTATCTCGCCATATCTAATGAATCTGACACAATTCCACCGGTTTCTTCGGCCAAAATTTGTATCTCAGAAGGCGTATAATAATGTGCAACCAACGTGATGTTTTTTCTGATTAAAATATTCGCTATTTCATCATAACTGCTGTCACCCTTAGTCGCCCGGTCGATCGAGTTATGGTTCAGCGATATATTTTTTGACAAAATTAAACTCCTAGAGGCCAATCAATTGCAGTCGATTTTAATTGCTGCAATAATAAAAAAATCTAACAAGATTTAATCGATATTTTTTCATTGCCAGTAATATCAACTATTATGCAATGATTTCTTAGATCATTTCCAATATTTTGTGATAGGTTATAAATACGATTAAAATAAACCTAATTTTTTAGGGTTTTAGAAAATTTCCCATGAAGTTCATAGATCTCGATACTCAATATAATAAAATTGAAAGCAATCTAAAAAGACGGTTTGAGGCGGTTTTTAACCATAAGCAATTCATAAATGGTCCTGAAGTGGCCGCACTTGAGGTAGCTTTAGCGGAATATGTTGGGGTCAATCACTGCATTACTACCGCCAATGGCTCGGATTCATTATTTTTAGCTTTAATGGCTCTGGGGATAGGAAACGGAGACGAAGTTATTACAAGTCCCTTTACGTATGTCGCAACAGCCGAAATGATTCAGCTAATTGGCGCAACTCCTGTATTTGTCGATATCGATGACGATACATTCAATATCGACCCCAGTAAAATAGAAAGTAAAATTAACAGGAACACGAAAGCTATTATGCCCGTCAGCATATTTGGGCAATGCGCTGACTTTAATAAAATTCTATCGGTTGCTAAAAAACACCAACTGTTTGTAATCGAAGATGGCGCTCAAAGCTTTGGTGCGAGCCTTGGTGACAGAAAATCCTGTTCTTTCGGCGATATTGGGTGCACTAGCTTTTTCCCAACCAAACCACTCGGGTGCTACGGTGATGGTGGCGCAATATTTACCAATGATAAATCCATCGATAGTTTGCTAAGAAGTTTAAAGAATCATGGCCAAACTTCAAAAAATACATTCACACATCTAGGAATAAATAGCAGGCTTGATTCAATTCAAGCGGCCGTTCTTTTGGAAAAGATACAAACATTTAATCAAGAAATAGAATTACGACAATTAAATGCAAATCGTTACTCAAGTTTATTAAGTTTCAACGAACAGCAACTACAAGTACCCATAGTGATAAATGATGGCAGGAGCGTTTGGGCCCAGTACACCATAAAAATTGACAATCGCAATCAAATAATGACTAACTTAAAAAGAGAAAATGTTCCATATGCTATCTACTATGAAAAACCTTTATACCATTATTCACCGTACACTAGAGCTAAGGATAAAGCTGATTGCCCAGTTACAGAAAAAGTTTGTAGCAGAGTATTAAGCTTACCAATTCATCCATGGCTAACGGAAAAAGACCAACAAAAAATTGTAGATGCAATTCACTCGGCAATTTAAAGATTTTTTATTTTACCTGTTGGGGACAAATTTAACTCGGAGAGGCTCTTTTTTGATACAACACCAGGCGCTTTGGTTAAAGGACAGGTTGCTGTTTGAGTTTTAGGAAAAGCTATGACTTCCCTGATAGAGTCTTCTCCTGCCATTAACATAACTAGTCTGTCAACACCAAATGCAATCCCTCCATGAGGAGGGCATCCGTAATCCAATGCGTCTGTGAAAAAAGCAAATTTTTCTTCAACCTCTGCTTCGTCTAAACCAAGTAATTTAAAGATCCTTTTTTGAATAACTGATTTATTTATTCTTATTGAACCGCCACCTACCTCGTAGCCATTTAAGACTAGGTCATAAGCTCTTGACGTTGCTTCTTCTGGTGCCTTTTCAACCTCGTCAATCTCTTGACATGGTGCTGTGAAAGGATGATGAAGAGAGGATAAATTATCTTTCTCATCTTTTTCAAAAAGAGGAAAATCAACAACCCAACATGGGCGCCACTCTTGTGTAATTAAATCCAAATCCTTAGCTACAGTATCCCTAAGAGTAGCCATGGTAAGGTTTACTGTTCGGCCCGACCCAGCGCCAAAAAATAATAAATCACCATCATTTGAAGAGGTCTTTTCAAGAATATGATTAACCACATCTAAATCTAAAAATTTCAAAATTGGCGACTGCAATCCGTCTACGCCTAATTTTTTATCCTGTACTTTAATGTACGCAAGGCCCTTTGCCCCATTTTTGACTACTAAGTCTGTATAACCATCAATCTGTTTTCGAGTGAGCCTGCCTCCTCCAGGAACCTTCATAGCTACCACCCGACCACCGAGTTGGCTTGCAGGTGACGAAAAAACATTAAAGCTGGTGTGTCTTACAATCTCTTTAATTTCTACAAGTTCTAATGGATTTCTCAAATCAGGCCTATCTGTACCATACTTGAGCAACGCGTCTCTATAAGTTATCTTGTCAAAATTACTTGGAAGTTCCACCCTCATAGCCTCCGCAAACAAAGACCTAACCATATCTTCCATTAAGGAAACAATCTCTTGTTCATCAATGAAAGACATTTCTATGTCAAGTTGTGTGAACTCGGGTTGTCTGTCTGCTCGAAGATCCTCATCCCTAAAACACTTTACAATCTGAAAATATCTGTCAAAACCGGCTATCATCAGAAGTTGTTTAAATAATTGAGGCGACTGAGGTAAAGCAAAGAAATGTCCGGGCTGCGTTCTGCTCGGCACTAAATAATCTCTGGCGCCCTCAGGGGTAGCTTTAGTAAGAATTGGTGTTTCAACCTCAATAAAATTTCTTGTTTCTAAAAATTCCCTAATGAATCTACAAACTTTTGCTCTTAGTATAAGGTTATCTTTTACCCTAGTTCCCCTTAAATCAATATACCTAAACTTTAGTCTTGTTTCTGGATTACTCTCATCACTATCAATGGGAAATGGCGGGGTATTTGACTCATTCAATATATTTAATTCTTCAATCAACACTTCCACTCGGCCAGAAGCAAGGTCTTCATTTACGGTTCCCTTTGGTCGATCACGTACGGTTCCCTTAACCCTCAGGACAAATTCACTCCTCAAACGTTCAGCAACGGCAAAAATTTCAGGCATGCCAGGATCAAAAACGATTTGTACCTTGCCTTTAACATCTCTTAAATCTATAAAGATTACACCACCATGGTCACGCCTAGTATGCACCCAGCCGCAAAGCCAAACCGAGTTACCGACATCACGTTCAGAAATATCACCACAATAGTTACTTCTCATAGACAATCTTTATAGACCGATTTTTGTTTAGTCTGCGAAATCACTTTGTCTCACCAGAAGTAGCTGACTTTTGACCGCCAGATGTCTTTGCTTTATTTTTAGAAGCTGAGTTATCAGGTTTCTGAGTATTTGTCTTGTCGGGTTTTTTGGAACTTTTCTTATCCTTAAAATCAGTCTCGTACCAACCTGTACCTTTCAATTGGAACCCTACTTTTGATATTAACTTTCTCACCTCATTGTGTCCACAGAATGGGCATTTTGTTGGAGGACCGTCGGCTATCTTTTGCATTATCTCAAAACTAGCTTCACAACTGGTGCATTGATATTCGTAAATCGGCATAGCTACACTCAAACACTAAAAATACTATTTAAAATAAAAATCAAATTGTACCATATTCCAAGCATTGTACATTAGTTCTTGTCCAGTCCAATTAATTGCACAGATAACAAGAACAAATTTTATGGGTTAATCTTATAATTCCAAAGAAATTGCTTCGTATCACCGTTTTTGATAGTTCAGCATTTAATTAATTTGTGTTTTTATTATAAACTAACACTTTAGAGAGCTGGATGGGAAGCCACCAAAGTAATCTGCAACTTCTCATGAACTCTTTTGCGTCAGCAATCGTAAATTTTTTTGGGGCCGTTAGCTCAGCTGGTAGAGCACCGGACTTTTAATCCGTTGGTCGTAGGTTCGAACCCTACACGGCCCACCAATACTTACTATTTACCTTCGCTCATCTATTCTCCTAGCGAGCTCTCTTTCAAGTTGTTGTAGTCGAGCGTTAGCTTTCAATCTGTGATAATTGCTCAGCTCTTCGGAAGTGGTCGCAACCCGCAATTGGGCTATTGCCTTACCTAAATAACCCAATTCGTAAAAGTATTCAGCCATAGAGATATTAGACAATTCAGAGTTTCCTAATGAAAATTCTATATCGGCTAATGTCTTATGAAATTTTGGGCCTTCTTTTGTGTCAATATCAAAGTCTCCAAGTACTTTTTTTGCTTCTGACGGGAGGTCTAAAATCATTAAGCTATCAATTAAACTATAAGCAACCGCAAGATTAGATGGATCTTTTGAATAAGCTAAATTCATCGTTTCTAGTGAGCTTAAATAATCACCACTGTCCCTATCTATATAGCTTGCCTCTATGTAAAACTGGGATAGTTCTGGATATTGAGAGATCAAATCTTTGATTTCGACTCGCGCCTCGTGAAATTTATTTAAACGTCTTTGAACAATAACTCTACCGTATCTTCTGCTAAGCTTATGAAAACCTGTAGATTGTTCAATGTTATCATTAAAAAACTCGAGTGTTTCTGCCGGATTTTTGGTTGTGATAGCTCTCAATCGAGCCAACATTAAGTGATAATCGCGTGACATTGGTTTTTTATTAATCGGCTGTAAGTCCTCGGCTCTTGAAGCAGCTTCGGATATCCTGTTCACAGTTAATGGATGAGTTCTCAGATATTCCGGGACCATTTTAGGATCACTATAACGATTAGCTTTGTACATTCTATTGAAGAACTTGGGCATTCCGGAAGTATCGTATCCTGATTGACTCATTAACTTAATACCAATTGCATCAGCCTCTTTTTCATTTGAACGAGTAAAATTAATTCTATATTGAGTCCCTGCCGCTTGAGTAGCCATTAATGCTGCATACCCAGCTTGCGGATCAGCTACCGCTAAAGCCATTGCAGATAACATAGCAGCGATTACCGGAACTTTCATTCTAGAAGAACTTTCAATCATCCTTGCACCGTGACGTTGAGTTATGTGAGTTATCTCATGGGCAAGAACGGATACCAACTCGGATTCTTCTTGAGTTTCGAGAATTAAGCCGGAATGAAAGCAAATCAGACCTCCAGGTACAGCAAATGCATTAATCGCTCTAGACTCGATTAAACACATTTCAAATTCACCCTCATACTGAGTATGATTTGCAAGCTCTTCAAGTAAATTATTCAAATAACGTAAGATAATCTCATCTTCTATGAATGGTGCGCCAGATTTTCGCAATTCACCTAACACAGCTTTTGACAATTGACGCTCTTTGACAGGAGATATTAAACTTCCGGACGAATCACCTAGATCCGGTAACTCCATTGTGCTGACAAAAGGTAAAAAGAAAAGATACATAGCGAAAAAAAAGGGTACTACTTTCATTTGTCTTTTATAAATCATGGCAACAATTCTTTACAATGAGATAAACAGATGGATATGTTATAATAACTCAAGATCATTCTACACCTTGTTGGCCCGAATACGATATACTATGCAACTTCTTAATTTTTTGTAAAATTAATTATGGTTATTCAAAAAAATAAAAATGGCTTTTACGCTCAATCTGGAGGTGTAACAGCTGTTATAAATGCCTCAGCGTATGGAGTTTTGAACAAAGCACGTCAACACCCCGGAGCCATCCAAAAGATGTTCGCTGGTCAAAACGGGATACTCGGCGCATTAGAAGAAAACTTGATTGATACTTCATTAAACAGTGTTGAAGAAATAAGCGGACTTAAAACAACACCAGCTGGGGCTTTTGGTTCATGCAGATATAAACTGGGAGATCTAAATAAAAACGTCGAGAAATATCGCAGAATCGTCGAAGTTTTTAAAGCTCATAATATCAGCTATTTTTTTTACAATGGGGGAGGAGATTCTCAAGATACCACAAAGAACCTTGCGGAGTTTGTTAAGGAACAAAACTTAGACATTAAATGTATCGGAATACCAAAAACTATCGACAATGATCTTCCGGAGACTGATTGTTGCCCAGGATTTGGCTCAGTAGCCAAGTATGTGGCCACATCTATTTTGGAAGCAAGTTTAGATGTCTCATCGATGGCCGCTACTTCAACAAAAGTGTTTATACTTGAGGTAATGGGGAGACATGCCGGTTGGATCGCGTCCTCCGGGGGCTTAGCCCAAGACAATGAAAACGATCCCCCACATATAATTTTGTTTCCAGAAGTACCATTCCATTTACACAGCTTTACCAAAAAGGTAGAAGAAACTGTAGGCAAATTTGGTTTCTGTTCAATTATAGTCTCGGAAGGTGTTAAGCTAGAAAATGGTGAACTTCTCACAAATGCCAGAGGGACGGATGCATTCGGACATGCTCAGCTAGGTGGAGTAGCTCCCTTGATAGCCCAAGTCATTGAAAAAGAACTTAATCTTAAAAATCACTGGGCAATAGCAGACTACCTTCAAAGATCAGCCCGACACATTTCTTCCAAAACTGACGTTGACCAAGCAGAAGCTGTAGGCAGGCACGCAGTAGAATTAGCATTAGAAGGTAAAACATCAGTTATGACAACAATTGAGCGAATAACAAATCAGCCTTATACTTGGGGTTTGGGGAGCGTTGATTTAGAAAAAGTTGCAAACCGTGAAAAAATGTTGCCTTCCGATTTTATTTCAACAGACGGTTTCAGCATTACCGAAAAATGCAGAGAATACTTGTCACCATTAATCGAAGGCGAAGCATATCCAGATTACCAAAAAGGGATACCGCGCTACACAAAACTAAGAAGGGAATTGGCTTCAAAGATAGTTAATTACGATTTCCCTATTTAATTTCATAAAACATAGCTGGGAGGAGATAAATATATGACCGCTATTTCACCACTAACTTTTGCGATTATTTGCGGCTTAGGCGCCATCGCTTACGGTATTTTTTCAATAAGATGGATAATTGCATTGCCGCAAGGTAACGAGCAAATGAGAGAAATTGCTAATGCTGTCCAAGAGGGGGCGTCTGCTTACTTAAATCGGCAATACAGTACAATATCCATAGTCGGATTAATTTTATTTGTTGGTCTAGGTCTAGCTTTAAGTTGGTATACAGCGATAGGTTTTGCAATAGGTGCGATACTATCAGGACTGGCTGGGTATATCGGAATGAACGTTTCGGTAAGGTCAAACTCACGTACTGCCGAAGCGGCTAACAAAGGGATTAATCACGCGCTTCAAGTAGCATTTCGAGGAGGCGCTGTAACTGGACTACTAGTGGTAGGCTTAGGATTGCTAGGCGTGGCAGGTTACTATCAAGTACTTTTGTATCTAGGCATTGATAGCCTTACCCCATTAGTAGGGCTTGGTTTTGGAGGCTCTTTAATCTCAATTTTTGCTAGATTAGGCGGTGGAATATTCACTAAAGGCGCAGATGTTGGTGCTGATCTAGTCGGAAAGGTTGAGGCCGGAATCCCGGAAGATGATCCTAGAAACCCTGCAGTAATTGCAGATAATGTAGGAGACAATGTCGGAGACTGTGCTGGCATGGCGGCCGACTTATTCGAAACCTACGCTGTAACTATAATTGCAACGATGCTGTTAGGCGGTCTTATGATTAAATCAGGTGAAATTGGAGAAAATGCAATAGTCTATCCACTTGCACTCGGAGGAATCTCAATAATTGCCTCAATAATAGGAACTTTTTTTGTCAAAGCAGGGGAGAATGGAAGCATCATGGGGGCGCTCTATAAAGGTCTTATCGTCGCTGGTGTTCTTGCTTCAATAGCTTTCTACCCAATTACAAAAATGCTAATGCCAGAAAATTATTTCGAACTATTTGCCTGCGCGCTTGTTGGAATAGTCCTTACAGCCGCGATGGTCATAATTACGGAATATTATACTGGAACTAACTATCGCCCTGTTAAAGATATTGCAGAAGCTTCAAAAACCGGACACGCTACAAATATTATATCGGGCATTGGAATTTCAATGAAAGCTTGTGCACTTCCAGTAATCGCAGTATGCATTAGCATTAAATTATCCTATGATCTAGCCGGTTTATACGGACTAGCTATAGCCGCTACTTCCATGTTATCAATGACTGGAATTATTGTTGCGCTTGATGCATTTGGACCTATCACTGACAATGCAGGCGGAATAGCGGAAATGGCAAATCTGCCAGATGAAATTCGAGGCATAACCGATCCATTAGATGCGGTAGGTAATACTACAAAAGCAGTAACAAAAGGTTACGCAATTGGCTCAGCTGGTCTTGCAGCCCTTGTACTGTTTGCTGACTACACACATGAGCTCGAATATTACGGAGCATCGGTAACATTTTTATTGTCTGATCCAAGAGTTGTAATCGGGCTTTTTATAGGAGGTTTAGTACCATATCTTTTTGCGGCAATGGGAATGGAAGCCGTTGGACGTGCTGCTGGTTCAGTTGTTATTGAAGTACGAAGACAATTCAAAGAAATTCCCGGCATTATGGACGGTTCAGCAAAACCAGATTACTCTACTGCAGTCGACCTTCTGACCAAAGCAGCAATAAAAGAAATGATCATTCCATCGCTTCTACCTATATTAGTGCCAATCATTGTAGGCTTCACATTGGGTAAAGAAGCTCTTGGAGGTTTGCTGCTTGGCACTATTGTTACTGGAATTTTCGTAGCAATATCCATGACGACCGGCGGCGGGGCTTGGGATAATGCTAAAAAGTATATTGAAGATGGTAATTGTGGTGGCAAAGGCTCTGAAGCCCACAAAGCTGCCGTCACTGGAGATACTGTGGGCGACCCGTATAAAGACACTGCAGGGCCAGCAATCAACCCACTAATTAAAATAATTAATATAGTAGCTCTGTTAATAGTACCTTTAATTGCCTAAAACTTATATTGACATTATTTGTGGTAAGGGTGATTCGCTAAGATCGAGGTTGTTCTGTAAATTTGCTCGATAAATATCACAGAGCACAGAGCATGTGGAAAGGTCAATTTCGACATTGACCATATGGAGTGGGCTTCAGCTTTCAAGCTGTCATCCACTCCATCAGACCCTCCTACAATCACCTTCACAGTTCGCCCGTCAATCATCAACTTTTTGAACTGACTCACTAAAAAAGAATTGGTTAAGGAAAAACCCTGGCTATCTAAAATTATTAAATAATCGTCGTTACATATTTTTTTTTAATCTTTTGAGCTTCTGCTGCTAACTTCATTGCAATGCTCATTCTGCTTTTTACCGGGGTAACTAAAATAATTCTAATATTTAGCCATTTTGGAAGTCTTTGTAAATAAATATGACTTTCTTTTATAACCCAATTACTTTGTTTATTTGATACACAAATTAGATCCAGGTTCATTGATTTCTATAACTCAGATAAATTTAAAAATTCTGTATTCCACAAACTTTCAAGGTTATAAAATTCTCTGGATGTTTTAAGCATTATATGGATTACAATTTCTCCAAAATCGACAAGCACCCATTCCCCAGTTTGCAACCCTTCAACTCCAAGTGGAATACCAAATTGACATCTATCCTCAACTAGATGCTTTACCAGAGACCTCACATGTCTACTTGATGTTCCTGTCGCGATAATCATAAAGTCTGTAATTGAAGTCAAAGAGCTGACATTAAGAACAACAATATCCTTAGCCTTGCCGTTTTCAAGGGCTTTGACGAATTGAACTTCTTTAGTTCCCGCTCGCGTTTTATTATTCATTTTGATAGAGTTTTTCCGCTTGAATATATCCAACCACCTTCTCAGGAAGAAGGAAATCTACACTGAGTCCTTTCTTTATTTTATTTCTTATCTCTGTTGATCCAACCTCAAGAATTGGCGAGTCAAAAAAGAATACTTCATTATCTTGACTATAACCCGAAAATTCCTCGAGATATTGTTCCTTTCGAGCTTGATCTCCTCCATCTCTAGCAAAGACAGCTAAATTAGTAAGTTGCAACAACTCCTCCCAAGCTACCCATTCTTTAAAAGACAGAAATGAATCCAAACCGATTATAAGAAAAAACTTTGCATCAGGTATCTTGTTCTTCATGAACTTCACAGTGTCGACAGTGAAACTGACACCACCCCGCTGAATTTCGCAAAAATCTACATTTAGCGGATCTTCAGCTACTCTTATCAACATTTCCGCTCTTGCGCTAGGACTTGCTATTGGTCTTGAACGATGACTCGGTATATTAACTGGAATTAGTCTAACCTCATTAAGGTGAAGTCTTTCTACAGCTTCAGTGGCTAATCTTAAGTGGCCAATATGTGGAGGATCAAAAGCACCTCCCATTAAACCTACCCGAGCCACGTTTGAAACAGTTTTACTTTGTTGCTCCTTCACTTCCTGACCTCGCCATTACCGAATACAATCCATTTAGCAGAGGTTAAGCCCTCTAAGCCTACTGGCCCGCGAGCATGAAATTTATCTGTGCTTATTCCAATCTCAGCCCCCAGTCCATATTCAAACCCATCTGCAAATCTTGTAGATGCATTGACTATCACCGAACTAGAGTCAACCTGCCTTATGAATTTAGAAATTGTAGAATAATCTTCAGATACTATTGAGTCAGTATGGTTGGATCCATATTTAGTAATATGGGAGATAGCATCATCAGCATCCTTAACAATTCTTACAGATAAAACAGGCCCCAAGTATTCCTCATACCAATCTTCTTCTGTTGCTAAAATGCTATTTGGATAAAGTTTTGATGTCTCCGAGCAAGCTCTAATTTCTATACCAACCCTCTCGAGCTGACTTAGTATCAAGGGTATAAATTTACTAGCGATTTCAGTGCTAACTAACAATGTCTCCATAGTATTGCATGTACCTAACCGTTGAGTTTTTGCATTCATCGAAATAGCCAGCGCTTTCTTTAAGTCAGCGGATTTATCAACAAAAACATGGCACACTCCATCTAAATGCTTTAAGACAGGCATTGTTGCTTTTTCTAAGACTAGTTTTATGAGACTTTTACCGCCCCTAGGAATCAGCAGGTCTACAAAAGTATCAGCTTGAATTAATTTCTCAACTATTTTCCTATCTGTTGGGTCAACTAACTGAACACAGTCGCATGGAATCAAACCAACTTGGTTTATTCCTGTTAATATCGCTTCCATTAAAACACTGTTAGTTTCAGCAGCTTCAACCCCCCCTTTTAATAAGGCAGCATTGCCAGACTTTATCGTCAAAGCAGCAACATCTGCCGTCACACTCGGTCTTGCCTCGTAAATCATTCCAACAACACCAATAGGAACCCTCATTTTACCAACCTTAATTCCACTAGGTTGCTGACGCATACCTTCTATGTTGCCAATTGGATCTGGCAAGGACGATACGCTTAAAACAGCTGCGGCCAGTGACTCAATTCCGCTGGCATTAAGTGTTAATCTGTCGATCATAGAACTTGACAAATTTTTACTTTTACTAAGATCGTAATTATTAGCTTCTAATATCTTTGATTTAAATTTTAGAATCTCCGATGATATAGAAACTAATGATCGATTTCTGGCTAAAAGACTAGCACCCATCATTTCTCGGCTTGCTAATTTAGACCTAGTTCCAATCTCTCTAATATAATTTTGTAAACTATCCAATTCTTGACATCCCATGCAATTTAGGAATTTCAAATGAAACTAGTTTTGGATCAATAAATTTTATTAAAATAAACTCAAGTTCTGTCCAAAACTGAATTTTAGATCCAGTCTTGACTCCAAGCAACATTTCACTTATTTCTTCTAACAGATTAATCATATGTTTCGATTCTAATCGATCAACTAGATTTTTAAAAACATACTGTTCCTTTTTCCAAATATTATAATCAAGAAAAATTTGCTTCATTGAGTCGCCAAATGAAAGTCGGATTTTTGCTTTTAACAGGTTTCTAAACTCTTTTTTTAATAACCAGCAAATAATCATTGGATCTACATCATCTCTTTTTAATACTCTACATATCTTGATGGTCCGCGAGACAGAGCCTTGGTAAAGGGCGTCTTTCAAATTGTAAACGGAATAAGTGGAGCCGTCTGATATCAATTCTATTATTCTTTTCAAAGTTATCTCTTTAGAGTCTATCATGATAGCTAATTTATCAACTTCATTAGCAGTAGAAATAAGATTGCCTTCATTTCTTTCGGTTATAAAATCTGCCGCTTCCCTGGAAATCTTTTTATCAGCTTGTGACAATCTTTTAAGAATCCACAAAGGAACCTCTTTATTGTTTAGTTGATAACATTTAAACGTTGTTCCATGATTAATAATCCTACTTAACCAAACCGGAGTCGCCCTATGTTTAAAGGAAATTTTAAAGTAGAAAACATCCCCTGATTCAGCTGAGTCTAAAATATCACTTAGTATTTGTTCCCCTAATTTTGTCGGTTTAACCTTTATATCTATTTCAAACAGTCTTTTTTGGCAAAAAAGAGACGGGGAGCTCACGTTGTGCTTAAAATCGATCCAAGTATCATTACTTGCAGGCGCCGAAACACATCTTTCGAATCCTGTAGACTCATTAAATAGATTGTTTATATATTTTGAAGCCTCTATTATTTGGATTGGTTCATCACCAATCGCACAAAACAATTTTTCTTTCTCTATCACGTTCTATCTCATGGTTTTTTAAATTTTTTCAGACTTGCTAATGCTCTATAGGCAACTGAAAAAGCCCAGTCTTTAGCCAGATCAGACTCAATTACCTGGCCTCTATTGGTCGTAAACTCCGCAGCTAATTCATCAAAAAAATAGTCCCTTTGTAGACGCATGACCTGTCTAGGCATCAGTAGGCCATACGTTCTAGACCTAATCACGACTTCGCTGAAAAGCTGAATTTCTAGCTCCCGCACTTTCCCTGTCTGAGGATCTAAGGATACTACTCTTCGACGAAAATCCGAGTTTAAAATATTTACCAAAATTTCAGCATTTCCCGCTTTTGATCCAACGTTTACTCCTCTTTCTCTGAATGCAATTCGAAGAGCATCGCTAAGTAAAGTACTTCTATCCCCTTCAATATAAGCCTGTAAGTTTTGCCCGTAAAAAGCATCATTTCCTCTTAACTGCCAACCCCCGCATGAAGTGAGAAATGTAAGCGAACCGAGTATACATAATATTTTGAATGAGATTTTCTTCATTTAGACTACAATATTAATTAGCTTATTCGGAACAATGATTATTTTTTTTATTTCCTCATTTTGTATATATTTTGAAATATTTTTATCTGACTTGGCAAGATTTTCATACTCATCCTTGTTGAGGTCAATTTTGGCCTTAATACTAGATCTTTTTTTACCATTTATTTGAAGCACTATTTCGACCATATCGTTGATTAGGGCGGAAGGATCGTATCCTGGCCACACTTCATCAATCGGTTTTGAAGCTCCCAGTTTGAACCAAAGAGCTTCAGTGATATGTGGTACGATAGGATGTAGCAGTTGAATCATAACACGCACGGCTTCGCCTAAAAGTATTTCATCTTGTTCACTTTTGGCCTCAAATCTAACAACAAAATTATAGAGCTCCATTATCGCTGCTATGGCTGTATTAAACTTATATCTTCTCTCATAGTCATCAGTTACTTTTTTTATAGTCTGATGTAATTTGCGCCTGAAGTCTCTTTGGCGACCATCTAGATGATCAATATTCAAAGAATGTTCGATTTTTTGAAATTCAATAACTGAATGGGTTAGCTTCCAAAGGTTCTTTAGAAATCTGTAAGAACCTTCAACTGCATTATCAGACCATTCCAACATTTGTTCTGGTGGAGCTGCAAACATTGTATATAAACGCACAGTGTCTGCACCATAGTTTTTTATTAGCCCCTCGGGGTCAACACCATTTTTCTTTGACTTAGACATTTTTTCAATTGAGCCAATGACAACTGGTTGTTTATCTTTTTTTAGATATGCTTTGCAAACCGCTCCTTTTTCATCAAAATCCGTTTCAACTTCTTCAGGGGAAAAATATTCTATTCGCGAGCCTTCTTTTCTATAATATGTTTCTTTGCAAACCATCCCTTGAGTTAATAATTTTTTAAAAGGCTCATCGGGAACGACTAAACCCTCGTCGCGCATTAGTTTGTTAAAGAATCTAGCATAGAGGAGGTGCAAAACTGCGTGTTCTATTCCCCCGATATAAACATCGACTGGTAACCAATAATCCACCCTATCGTCAAGCATTTGTTGTGTTGAATCAAAACAACAATACCTTGCATAGTACCAGCTAGATTCAAAAAAAGTATCAAAAGTATCTGTTTCTCTGACGGACATGCTTCCATCAGCGTTTCTAATATTTTTAAATTCATCATAATCAGTTAATGGTTTGACTGTCCCCGAAACCGATTCTTTTATTGGAAGCTTTATAGGTAAATTTTGCTCACTTTCTAATTTTATTACTCCATCGTCTGAATACAGGATCGGAATAGGGCAACCCCAGAATCTTTGCCTAGATATCAGCCAATCCCTTAATCTATATTGCACTTGTTTTATACCTGAACCATTTTTTTCAAGCAGCTTAACAATCCGTTCAGTCGCCTCCTGTGAAGTTAGGCCATTCAGATTGCCGCTGTTTTTTAAAATTCCTTTTTTTTCAAAAGCAGATTTTTCTATGTTGGAAGACTGCGGAGAAATTGGGCTTATGACTTCGATTATTGGAAGGCCATATTTTTTTGCAAACTCCCAATCTCTTTGATCATGAGCTGGCACTGACATAACTGCGCCGGTTCCGTAGCTAGATACAACAAAGTTTGCTACCCACACTTCTATTTCTTTACCAGAGATAGGATGGGTTGCTTGAGTATTTAATTTGATACCTTCTTTTTCTAAACTGTTTAGATCAGTTTCTTTTGAATCATTTTTTTTCCATCGTTCAAGTTTTTCGTTAAGTACAGGGTCACTCTTCCTGATTTTTTCCACTATGATATGCTCAGGAGACAATGCCAAAAAGGTTGCGCCCAACAAGGTGTCAGGTCTTGTCGTAAACACTTCAATAGCATCTTGTGACCCTTTTACGCAGAACTTAAGTAAGACTCCTTCGGAACGACCAATCCAGTTTCTCTGCATTGTCTTTACTGACTCAGGCCAATCATTTAGCTTGTCTATATCATTAAGTAATTCAGCGGCATATTTAGTAATCCTTACGAACCATTGCGGAATCTTCTTTTTTTCTACCAGTGCTCCTGAGCGCCACCCACGTCCTTCGATTACCTGCTCATTTGCCAACACCGTTTTATCAACAGGATCCCAATTTACTTCAGATTCTTTTTTTTCAATTAAGCCATTTTTATATAACTTCAAAAAGAACCATTGCTCCCATTTAAAGTAGTTAGAATCACAAGTTGACAGTTCACGCTTCCAATCATAAGCGAAGCCCAAGCGTCTCAATTGATTACGCATATACTTAATATTTTCGTTAGTCCAAGTGGCCGGATGAACATTGTTTTGAATAGCAGCATTTTCTGCGGGCAACCCAAAAGAATCCCAGCCCATTGGTTGCAAAACATTATATCCTTGCATCCTCTTAAACCGCGATATCACATCTCCTATTGTATAGTTTCTTACGTGTCCCATATGAAGTCTTCCACTAGGATAGGGAAACATAGAAAGACAATAAAACTTTTCCTTATCTTCTGATTCTTCGACGGAAAATTTGGAATCTGAATCCCATTTTTTTTGAATCTCTTCTTCAATCAAGCTAGGATTATATTCAGTACTGAAATTAGTATTCATAACTTTATAGAGTCCAACCTCTAAGGAACTTAAATTTTGTCAATTTCTTCCCCAATAAATGATGTATTTATTTTTTGCAAAATTAAGATGGTACTATAACATTATTGAACGTATCATAAAAAATAAAGAATCCTTAAAATGATGAGCCATATTTTAATAGTTGAAGACGACCCACAGATAAGCAATATGATTCAATTCGCTATGGAATCAAAATATAGAATTACAAGCGTAATAGATATTGAAGCCGCTCTGAATGTTCTCTCAAAAATTGAAATTAATCTCATTTTGCTAGATTGGATGCTGCCAGGGCTAACTGGCATTGAGCTCATGAGAAGACTCAAGAGAACAAAAAATTCAAAAAATATCCCAATAATTATGCTAACGGCCAAAAGTGAGGAATCAGACAAATTAAAAGGGTTTGCTAACGGAGCAGATGACTTTGTTACCAAACCTTTTTCTATCTATGAGTTAGAGGCCCGAATTAAGGCAGTGCTACACAGAACTAGAGCAACTGACACTGAGCCAAAATTTTCAAGTTTTCGATTATTATCAGAAGAAAAGAAAGTAATAATCCAGGGAGAAGAAATTAAAGTTACTAAGAAAGAATTCAATATTCTCGAATATCTTTATAATAATAAAAATCGGGTTTGCACGAGGGACGGAATAATAGAATCTTGCTGGGACAATGATGATGTCACCGACCGTGTTATAGATGTAAATATAAGGCGGATAAGAAAAAAATTGAAGCCTTATGGAAGCAAAGTAATCATTGATAGTGTACGAGGGTTCGGTTATAAGTTGTTAGAGAAAGATTGAGCAAAATCATGAAAAATGATGCCAAAAAAATTGTAATGATTTATTTTTTCTCATTGATATTTGGCTATTTAGTTAATGCGATTACTACAATACTGCTTGTTACCAGCTTCGGGTATATATTTTATCTTCATAGCAGAATCAAATCGGTGCTAGTCTCTAGTAAGCGTAAAACGTTCGCAGACCCATATTTCCATGCTAATCGCCCCGATAATTTGCAAGAGCTAGAAAGTGTGCTAGTTCGATTACGACTCAAAGATCAAACTAGAAAAAAGAAGATACGGGGTCTACTAAAAGAATTTAGGGAAGCTACAAAAGCACTACCCGACGCAATCCTCACTTTGGATAATCAAGATCGCATCACATGGACAAACAAGGCTGCGCTCAAGCAACTAGGAATTAAAACACCTGATGACATTGGAATGCGAATGACTAATGTTCTAAGAGACCCTGAGATAAAAAAGTTGTTAGGGCCAAAAAAAAAGGAAAAAATTAATATAAAATCTCCCCTTGACTCCGAAAAAACTTTAGAATTTGCATGCTTGCTCTATGGGCAAAATAATAAATTGATTGTTGGGAGAGATGTAACACATTTTGAGATAGCGGAAAATATGAGAACCGCGTTTGTAGCAAACGTTTCCCATGAATTACGTTCGCCGATTACTGTATTTAAAGGATACATTGAGGAATTAATTCGCCGTCAAGACGAAGCGCCAAAAAACTGGGCCTATCCTATGAAAGAAATGCACGAGCAAGCAAAAAAAATGGAACAATTAGTTGATGAGTTACTTTTACTATCAAGATTACAATCTAAAACAATTAAAGAAGAATTCGATAAAGTAGACGTATGCGCTCTTATCAATCAGGCAATAGATAAAGCTAAGCTATTAAGTACACCAAAGAAACATTTTTATAGCCTTGATACCCTTGACTCCCTACTAGTTAACGGCTTAAAGAACGAAATATATATTATAGTATCAAACATTATTTTTAATGCAGCCAGATATACGCCAAATAATGGTGTTATCGAAATCAAATGGTTTGCTAATAAGCAAGGAGCCCATTTCCAAGTAAAGGACAATGGAATTGGAATCAGCGAAGAAAATTTACCTCGAATAACCGAACGATTCTTTAGAGTCGAAAACTCAAAAAGTGATATAAAAGAAGCCGGAAAATTCAACAATACAGGGCTAGGACTCGCTCTAGTCAAGCATAGTGTAATTAAAAATAAAGGTACTTTAAAAATCGAAAGTACAATCAACCAAGGGAGCATATTCACAGTCTCCTTCCCTTCCCCAGAAAACTAATAAACTATAAAAAATCCTACTGCTGTTCCGGTGTAGTATTTCTAATATCAATTCCCTCAACAAGATAAATAATATTCTCACAAATATTTTTATTATGGTCACCTATTCTTTCTAAAGCACGAGCGGCAAGTGTTGCGTCGAGTACAGAGGAAATCACCTTGCTATTTTCAATGGTAAAAGTAATTAGCTGGCGCATCACAACATCAAGGCCATCATCAACCTCCTTGTCACTTTCTGCGATCTTTAAAGCAGCCTTCGAGTCAGTTCTAGCAAATGCATCTAGTGATTCTCTCAACATGGTTCTAACTGTCTTAGCCATGGTAAGAATACCTGCATAATAAATATTTATCGCTTCAGGTTTTCGTAGATTGAGTACTAATTTAGCTATTTTTTCAGTTTCGTCACCGATCCGCTCTAAATCATTTATAGTTTTAAAAACTGATAAAACCAATCTTAGATCAGAAGCTGCCGGCGCTCTAGTCAGGAGTATAGTTGAACATATGCTATCAATTTCAACTTCTAACGCATTTACTTTGTAGTCGCTATTAGCAACTTCTTCGGCTCCTTCAAAATCGCACGAACTCAAAGTTTCGATAACTTTAGATAGGTGCCCTTCCACAAGACCTCCCATTGAGAGAACTTTTGAGCGAAGTCCCTCGAGTTCGTTATCGTATTGCTGAGAAATGTGTGTTGAACTATTCATTACAAATTGCCTCAGGGTTATCCGTATCTTCCAGTAATATAATCCTCTGTCTGCTTTTTTGCAGGGGTCGAGAATAACTTTGTTGTTTCGTCAAACTCTATTAAATCTCCTAGATACATAAACGCAGTAAAGTCAGAGACTCGTGTGGCCTGTTGCATATTGTGAGTGACGATAATTATCGTATATGAGTTTTTCAACTCATTAATCAATTCTTCAATTTTTAACGTGGAAATAGGATCTAGCGCGGATGCTGGTTCATCCAATAATAACACTTCTGGTTTTATGGCAATCGCTCTTGCTATTACTAAACGTTGCTGTTGCCCTCCTGATAGACTCAAAGCATTCTCATGAAGCCTGTCTTTAACTTCATCCCAAAGTGCTGCGCCTCGCAGCGCCTCCTCAATAGTTACATTCAGAGTAGCTTTGTTATTTATTCCTTGAATCCTAAGACCATATGCAACATTTTCGTAAATCGATTTAGGGAAAGGATTGGGCTTTTGAAAAACCATACCAACACGTTGCCTTAGTTCTGACACATTAATTGCAGGAGAAAAGATTTCTTGTCCTTTTAATCTAACAGAGCCCTCAACTCTAGTGTCATCAATCAGGTCATTCATTCTATTAAAAATTCTTAGTAGCGTAGACTTTCCGCATCCTGATGGTCCTATAAAAGCTGTAACTTTCTTCTCCGGAATCAGCATATTGATCTTATTAAGGGCTTTAGCTTTCCCGTAATAAAAATCCAAATCAGTTACTGTCAACGCCACCGTAATGTCGGATATCACTGTAGTCACCTCATTTTTTCTGATATTACTACCATCTTCTATAGAAAGTTTTTCTGAGTCACTTTCATCATTAGTCTGTTGCATTGTATTTGTCCCTCAAATGATTTCTAACAGTTATTGCTGTCATATTCAATGAAATAATAATAATAATTAGTAAAAACGATGTGGCGTAGACCAGAGGACGTGCTGCCTCAACGTTTGGACTTTGAAAACCTACATCATAAATATGAAACCCCATATGCATAAATTTACGCTCCATATGAAAGAAAGGAAAGGTACCGTCTATAGGAAGCGACGGGGCTAATTTAACAACTCCAACCATCATTAACGGTGCCACCTCGCCTGCTGCCCTAGCGACCGCTAAAATTAGACCAGTCATCATAGCTGGGGTAGCCATAGGCAGGACAGTTCTAATCAATGTCTCAGCTTTAGTTGCACCAAGAGCAAGACTACCTTCTCGCACATTCCTCGGTATTCGTCTTAGACCCTCCTCAGTCGAAACTATCACGACCGGAACCGTCAATATAGCCAGCGTTAAAGAGGACCAAATTAAGCCCGGTGTGCCAAACTTAGGCGCTGGGGCAAACTCAGGGAAAAATAAATCGTCTATCGATCCCCCAACAAAATAAACAAAAAAACCCAAGCCAAAAACCCCGTAAACAACCGAAGGTACGCCGGCAAGATTATTCACAGCGATTCTTACAGCTCTAGTAAGGGCTCCTTGTCTGGCATATTCATTCAAATAGACAGCAGCAACAACGCCGAACGGAGTTACAAAAACAGACATTAATAAAACCATTACGACGGTCCCAAATATCGCCGGGAAAATTCCACCTTCTGTATTGGCTTCTCGTGGCTCTTCACTGACAAATTCAAAAACTTTTTCAAAATAATGGCCTAGCTTTCCTCCTAAACCCATATTATTTGGCTGGTAGACTCTCACGATATCTTTCATGTCAATCAATACAGCGTCACCGTTTCCGGTCAACAACTCAACTTGATCTCTTTCAATTTTTTTATATAGCGTACTTAACTTATCATTTAATAATTCATATTTCTTTTTAATTTCTATTTGTTGAGCCTCAATAGACAATTGATTTTGAGCGTTTTTAGTACCACCCTTAAGTTCCAGCCGTCTTGACTCAAGTCGTAATTGCTCAACTTTGGCATTAAGTTTTCGCATAGCTGAATTTTCAATGGCCCTTATTTCTTCAACTAAGAGATGTCTCCGTGATAGCCGATCATTTAACTCATTCAACAGTGGAATTTTTGGCTGAATGACCTCACCATTTTCTTTAATGCTATTTATAAAACCATAGAAATTACCCCATTCCTCTCTTTCGACGACAGTAGCATTAGAGGGTATCTCCATTCCCGCTATATAATCCGTTTGATTAAACCACCTAAAGTCAATGCCATTAAGTTTCCGATTTCCAATTTTTACAAGCAATCTTTCCACAGAGTTCAGGCCTTCTGGAACTATTATTCCTGCCTCTTTAAGTATGGAAGCACTTATAATCTCCGTTCCGGCAATCTCTCCCATCACCCTCTCTTCTGCCACTTCAGCAGTCATATTTAGCATTACGACTGGTTTAGGCCAGAAATGAACCGCGCCCCTAACCGTAATTAATCCAATCACCCCAATAACTAGAATCATACAAAACGCCACTGCTCCTGATGTTAACCAAACATATGGAGCTCCTAAGGCCAATGACTTTTTAATTTGATTTTGTCTAGTCATGTTTTAAGTATCATAAATTCGCATATTTTGTTCTTAACCTTTGGCGCACAATTTCTGAAATAGTATTCACTACAAAAGTAGCAAGAAATAACAGAAATGCTGCTAAAAATAGAATCCTGTAATGAGTGCTACCAACAGCAGATTCAGGCATTTCTACAGCTATGTTAGCTGATAATGCTCTAAATCCTTCAAATATATTCATGTCCATTATTGGGGTATTTCCGGTCGCCATCAAAACAATCATGGTTTCACCGACTGCTCTGCCCATGCCGATCATGCAAGCAGAGAAAATGCCAGGACTAGCAGTTAACAGAATCACTCTGTAAACCGTTTGCCAGGGGGTGGCGCCTAACGCGAGAGAGCCATTGGTTAGACTCCTCGGAACACCATAAACAGCATCCTCACTAATTGAAAATATTGTTGGGATAACCGCAAAACCAATCGCTATGCCGACTACTAGTGAATTTCTTTGATCGTAGCCAATATCATAGTTGATGTTTAGCCAATGTGGTAAATTCCCTTCAAAAAAACGCGTTTCAACCTCAGTCCCTAATATTAGCGCTAACCAAATCGCAATACATATAACTGGGATCAGTAATAAAGACTCCCATCCCTCAGGAAAAATCTGCTTTATAGTAGTCGGCATTTTGGGCCAGAGTAAAGCCATAAAAATTGTACTTAAAGGTATTGCTGATATACTTAAAAAAAAGCCAACGAGGTTTTTTTCTACAAAAGGCGCAAACCATAGGCCTGCCAAAAAACCTAATATTACAGTGGGTAACGCTTCCATAATCTCTATCGTGGGCTTAACCACCCGTCTCATTGCGGGAGCCATAAAATAAGCGGTATATACTGCTCCAAATATAGCTAACGGCGCTGCGAAAAGTAAAGAGTATATGGTAGCTTTAATTGTTCCGAAGACAAGTGGGGTTAGACTAAATTTTGGTTCAAAGTCACTATTAGCAGCAGAAGATTGCCAGATATATTCAGGTTGTTCCCTACTTTCATACCAAACTTTTCCCCAGAGTGCATTAAGTGAAATTTCAGGATGTTCGTTTTTGATAACATAGAAACTAACCTGTGATTTATCATGATTTATGAGTAAATTTTTACTTCTGGGGCAAAATGTAAGGTTAACTGGGTTGATACCAACATCATCAATTAACGCAACTCGTTTATTTGCAGTTGTATGATAAATCGATAGATTTCGATTTGCATCGAGTACTCCAAACGCTTTTCTGTAATGTTCAGGTGCTATTTTAAGAATAGGCCCAGGCATTGGTTCAAATTCTCGGATTTTTTTGAGGGAGTATATGTTATTAATATCCCTCACGGCGGCCCATTGGGCAATTGCTCCCGAAGAGCTACCGACGATCATCGATAAACCACTGCTTAAGAAAGTCATATCAGTAACTTTCTCTTCACCACCTACCACACTAATTCTATCTACTAATTCTATGTTTTCTTTGGAAGCTACGTCGTACATTGACATAACTCCATCAGAAGTTACTAAGACCAAACGCCTTTGGTTAACATCAAGTTCAAGAGATGAAACTGGGCTGGCAATCTTTGTAACTTCAACAGTTTGGTAGCTAATATCTATCTCGTCCGATAGAAATGAACTCGACGCTGAGATGTAGGTCATTAACAGACGGTTATCACTTGTTACGGAAGCAATGGCACCATTTTCTTCGGAGAATTGGCCCGAAATTTTTAAAATTGAAAAGTTATTGTCATCAATTTTTAATGGAAGTTTTCCAGCAGGATAAACAATTGATGGGTTTATCATCCTTACATCATTCGGATAACTGATCTTATAATCTGTTTTCAGCAAATAAGCCTCTCCGTCGTCTGTGCCAATAACCATTATCCTACTCTCCGGATCGCCGCTAGATGCTGTTGTTATCGTATTTTTTAATGGTTTTTCTCTTGGGAGAAACTCGCTCAACACAGGTTTTTTGTCAGAAACCGATGAAAAAACAAGGCTTCCGTCAGCGTGAACCGAAAAAACTACCTCGGAATATTCATCAATGCTAGAAGCCAGTATTTTTGTATTTGGATTAATATTAAAGCCAGTAGAAAATTCCACTTTTGCTAATCCAAATAGTGGTATGACCACATAGCCCAAATAGAAGAATATGAGAAGTATTGCACCTATTACAGAAACACCTCCCACACCCATAACAGCACGAAAGATTGCGTCTTTAAATAATCTAGAATTGTTGCGAGATGAACTTTCTTCCTCGCCATTTATTCTTTTTTTGAATTTGACTACACTCATTTTCTTAACAAAATTTTTTAAATTTTCTAGAAACCTAGAAACCTAGAAACCTAGAAACCAATAATGCAGAACAATAGTTACAATTTGATTTCAATTCACATTTTAAAGTGCATTATCAGAATAAAGCTACAATATAGCCTATCCAAGAAGCATCACTATCCACTTTCTCTAAAATAGTAAAATCAGATTTGGCTTCGTTTTTATCGTCATCCCATTCTTGCCAATAGACATAACTTTGGGAAAATCCCGATTCTAATAAGAGCTCCCTAAGTTCCTTGATGGACCAAAGGCGCCAGCTATAAGTGAATGCCCTATCCAATTTAGACCCATCCGAAAACTTGAAATGAATATAACACAGTTGCATGTTATTTATAGGATTAAAATCTGCCTGTTCCCAAATATAAACAAAATCATCATATTTGGTCTCTTCCCTAAGTTTTTTCGTTGCGTCATGCCCGCCATAAAAATCTAAAATTAACATTCCATCATTCTTAAGGCTTCCTTTAACACTTTTAAAATAATCGGCCAATACGTTTCTCTCAGAAAAACACCAATAACTAAAATTAGTAGCGCAGATAACATCATGAGCGCCATTACCAATTTCCAGTACATCTGAGTTAATTAAATTAATTCGTGTTTTTTTTCTTTGTGAAAGACTTAAAAAATGTTTTTTATAACCCCAATCCAAGACAGTTTGGTCAATATCCACTCCGACTGCATAATTTTTATTATTACGATCAATCCATTCTTTACAGACACGAGCGGTTCCACAAAAATCCTCTCTCAATGATCTGGCATGACGACCACGTAGCTCATAGAATTGTTCTTCTATGAAATCAATCTCTGCTTCAGCGCATTGTACCGATTCTTCGTATAGTTCATACTTATCAGCATTGTCCGCTATAGTAGATTTGGATTGGCTATCTTTTCTTGGCATATTTTTAATTTTATTTTTAAAGTTATAATTGAGATGAGTAACGAATATAAAAGATTATTAGTTGTTTCTAACTCTCGAACAGGTTCGACAAATAAATTGTGCATTGAGGCGGCAGCCGATCTTAAAAACTCCAACAATTCCTCTATTATAACATATTCAGCGGATTCTTTGACTGCAAGTGCGAAAGATGTCATGCAAGCGGATGCTGTCATTTTGGGATCTTCAGAAAACTTTGGTTATATGTCTGGTGCCATGAAAGTTTTTTTTGAGAATATTTATTATGATGTAATCGAGGAAAAAAGAGGGATGCCTTTTGGGGTTATTATCAAAGCAGGCACAAGCGGGATCGGAGCCTATAACGGCATTATCAAAATTACAAATGCTTTAGGCTGGAAAGAAGCAATTGAGCCATTACTGGTGGTAGGGTGTTTAACCGATTTACATCTAGAGCAAGCCCGACTTTTTGGAAGCACATTAGCTGCAGGGCTTGAAATAGGAGCCTATTAAAGGATTCAGACTAATTCACCCAATCATCCACTGTTAAAAATTCTTCTATAAGCTTTTTCTCAAATAATTGATTAGTATTGATTGCTTGATACGGCCAAGATACTGTAGGAGGGAGGGAGGCAAGGATTGATTGGATTCTACCGCCGAACTGAAGCCCAAACAGAGTTCCTCTGTCATAAACTAAATTAAACTCTACGTATCGGCCCCTTCGATATAATTGAAAATCTTTTTCTACTTGACCATATTCATGTTTAGAGCGCTTTTTAAATATTTTAAAATACTCCGTAGAAAAGCAAGAATTTACTGCCTTGACAAACTGGAAGCAATTATCGAATGGCCAACGATTTAAATCGTCGAAAAACAGTCCTCCAATCCCTCTCCGTTCATTTCTGTGCTTGATTAGAAAATATTCATCACAATTCTTTTTAAATTCCACATAAATATCAGAGTCAAATTTTTCGCATATATTCTTCGCCGAATCGTGCCATCTCCTACAATCCGCTTCAAAACCAAAGTAAGGTGTGAGGTCGAAACCGCCACCAAACCACCAGATCTCCTTCCCATCAAGTTTAGAATTAAAAAAGCGAATATTTTCATGCGCAGTTGGTGCGAAAGGATTAGTTGGATGGAAAACGATTGAAAGCCCAACAGCACGAAATGGGTGTCCCGCAAGCTCTGGTCTTTTATTGGAAGCAGCAGGGGGAAGTTTATTGCCTTCAATACTAGAAAAATTCACCGCAAACTTTTCTATTACCTTACCATTTTGGAATATTAGCGACCTTCCATAACTGCCATGGTCAGAGGTCCATTTATCGTCTTCTATCTCTACAGTTGCGTCTAAAGCTGAAATATATTTAGAGTAACTTTCTTGGGCTGAAGTAAGCCACTTCTCGACTTGTACGAATTTTGCGACCATAACTTTATTGGGCTATTTGCTTTAGGTTTTAGTATAATAAAACATTATACTATTAAAAACTTAGATAAACTTAATGCAGGTAAAAAACAATGAGAAAGGCCGACATTAGACGACACACAAATGAAACCAAAATAGATGTTTCTGTAAATCTAGACGGCTCAGGGACTTCTGAACTGAAAACGAGGCTACCGTTTCTCGAGCACATGTTAGACCAAGTTGCAAGACACGGCAACTTTGATTTGAAAGTAATAGCAGATGGAGACTTAGAAATTGATGCTCATCATACTGTTGAAGATATAGGGATAACATTAGGGCAAGCAGTGAATTCTGCTCTAGGCGACAAAATTCAAATTACTAGATTTGGCAATTCGTATGTGCCACTTGACGAAGCCCTATCCAGAGTAGTTATAGATTTCTCTGGCCGACCTGGCTTAGAGTTTAATGTTAATTTTCCTAGAAGCTATGTTGGCGAATTTGATGTTGAGCTTTTTTACGAGTTTTTTCAGGGTTTCGTTAACCACGCAAACTGTACGTTACATATAGATAATTTAAGAGGAAAGAATACCCACCACATTATAGAGACAATTTTTAAGAGTTTCGGCCGTTCGTTAAGAATGGCCGTTACAATTGATTCTAAATTAAAACCGATCACCCCTTCCACAAAAGGTGTTCTCTAGTTGAAAAAAATATCAATTATTGATTACGGTAGTGGAAATCTACTCAGTGTTTATAAAGCCCTTAAATTCGTTTCAAGTTCCACCTATGACATTAGTATTACAAGTGATGAAGCAGAGGTTTCAAGTTCCGATAAGATTGTTTTTCCTGGGCAGGGAGCTATTAAAGACTGCATGAAAAACCTAAAAAAGCAAAAGCTCGACCAAACAATAACCGAGTTAACTAAAAACAGACCTTTTTTCGGTATTTGCCTTGGGCTACAATCTTTAATGGAATTCAGTGAGGAGGGAGGAGGAGTAAATTGCTTAGGCCTAGTAAGCGGTAAAGTTAAGCGCTTTGATCGAGAAAAAGCAATATTAACTAAAACAGAAAAATTTAAAGTCCCGCATATGGGCTGGAATAAAGTAAACTTTACGCGAGACCATCCTTTACTTAAAGGCTTAGATAACGACACCTATTTTTACTTTGTGCATAGTTTTTATGTTGAACCTATTGATCAAAAATTAGCTCTCGGAAAGACAGATTATTTAGGGAGTTTTACATCCATACTACAAAAGGAATGGATATTTGCTACTCAATTCCATCCCGAAAAAAGCGCTGAGGCTGGTTTGATTCTTTTAGAAAATTTTTTAAAATGGTAACAAAAAATTTTTTGAACATCTAAACTTCACAATCCTTTTTGTCCAATATCTTTTCTAAAAAACAAATTTTTTATTTGTAATTTTTTTATTGCTTCATAAGCGGATGAACGTGCATTTAAGAGACTCTCTGACATACAAGAAACATTCAAGACTCTGCCGCCTCCAGAAAAAACTTTGTTACTTCTCGTATACGTCCCGGCGTGGAAAATTTTAACTCCTTTATCTTTGGAATTCACTTCATCCACACTTTCCGGAATTTCAATATCTTTGATAAATTTACCTGGGTAGCCATCAGCCGCTAGAACGATTGTGATAGCAGTCTTAGGATCAAACTCTAATGCTTTAAATTCATTTTTATTGTTCAATAAGTCAAGACAAGCATCAAAAAGGTTACTTTTTAATCGCATTAAAACTGGTTGTGCTTCGGGGTCACCAAATCTACAATTAAATTCCAATACTTTAATTTCGTTTTTTTCATTGATCATTAAACCCGCGTATAAAAAACCAGTAAATTCAAGACCGTCTTTTTGAATACCCTTGATCGTTGGCTCGATAACGGTGTCCAATATCTTTTTTTCTAACTTATTATCCATCAAGTTAGCAGGAGAATAAGCACCCATACCGCCTGTATTGGGCCCATTGTCGCCGTCATCTCTCGCCTTATGGTCTTGAGAAGATGCAAAAGACAAATATCTAAACGGATTGATCATGCAAATATAGCTCAGCTCCTCTCCAGAAATAAAGTCTTCGATTATAATTTTAGATCCTGCTGAACCAAACACTTTTTTATGGAAGATATCATCTAAAATTAATTCCGCTTCAGTTAAACTCTTTACGATCGAGACTCCTTTTCCCGCCGCTAGTCCATCTACTTTTATTACAATTGGAAAATCTCGCTGTTTTAGAAACTCCGTTGCTGTATCAAAATCCGAAAAAACATCATACTTTGCCGACGGGATCCCGTGTCTCTCGAAGAATTCTTTAGCATAAACCTTTGACCCTTCCAACTTTGCCGCTTCTTTGGTCGGACCAAAACATTTTAGTCCTACCTCATTAAACCTATCAACAATTCCTTCGACTAAAGGGGCTTCTGGGCCAATAACTGTCAATGTAATTTTTTCTTGTTTTGCGAATTTGAGTAATTCTTCAATATTATCGGCTTCGACAGGGATTGTAGAAACCTTACTTTCTTTGGCGATGCCTGGATTTCCTGGTGCACAAAACACTTGTTCAACTGAGTTATAGCTGGCGAATTTCCAGGCTAATGCGTGCTCCCTTCCTCCTTTTCCAATTATTAATACTTTATTCATAGCTTTACAAGGTCTCTTCCTTTTTAATGCCTAAAATGGCGAATACCAGTGAAGATCATTACCATTCCATTTTCATTCGCTTCTGTTATCACTTCTTCGTCCCTAATAGATCCACCGGGCTGAATTACCGCCTTAACCCCGTTTTGAGCAGCTATGGTTATTCCATCTTTAAAAGGGAAGAAGCCATCAGACGCCATACATGTGTCCTGCAACTTAAACCCAGCTTGTTTGGCTTTAGATATCGCTAGATTTACACTATCAACACGACTCATTTGACCCGCACCTATCCCAACGGTTTGTTGATTTGAAACCATAACTATAGCATTACTTTTGACGTAAGAAGACACCTTCCAAGCGAACATCAAATTCTCTTTTTGAAGAAGAGTAGGCTTCTTAGCTGATACGATTTCTAAGTTGCCAACTTGAGCGCGGTCTTTTTCTTGTACTAATAACCCGCTTGAAACCGTTTTCCATTCATAGCTTTTAGTAGAAACGGTTTTGTTAGATCCGGTTTCTAAAAAACGGATATTTTTACTCAAATTATCAATTTTGAAACTATCAATTTCAAATTCTGGGGCTATTACTATTTCTACAAATTGATTCTCAATAATTTGCTGGACTAATTCCTTTGTGACAGTCTTATTGAAAGCGATAACGCCACCGAATGCTGATGTTTTATCTCCAGCAAATGCCAAATCATAAGCGGTCTTAAGGTCGATATCTTGACCTACACCACATGGGTTAGCATGCTTGACGATGCAACATGCTGGGGACTCAAACTCCATAACACAATCAATAGCTGAATCTGCATCAACCATGTTGTTATATGATAGTTCCTTTCCCCTTAATAGACGAATGTTTTTTTTTTGCTAACTTGTTTGTTTCTAAATCATACAGCCATGCTTTTTGATGCGGGTTTTCTCCGTAGCGTAAAAGACTCTTCTCAACTAACTTAATAGTTTGGGCCTTCGGAGTTTCTTCGTTGTTTTGATTTTTCAGATAATCTGAAATGATTGCATCGTATCTTGCTGTATGTGAAAAAACTTTTGCTGATAACCAACGCCGAGTAGCCAACGAAATTTCTTTTTTTTCTCTCAGTTCCTGAATAATCAAATCGTAATCTTTGGGGTCACAAATTGAAGTAACTCGTTCAAAGTTTTTAGCCGCAGACCTCAACATAGCTGGTCCACCTATATCAATATTTTCGACAGCGTCATAATGTGATGCACTGTCATCGCTAATAGTTTCTTCAAAGGGATACAAATTCACAATCACATAGTTTATGGGAGCCATACCACTACGAGCCATTGTATCTCCGTCAAATTGTAATCTGCCCAGTATCCCTCCATGAATTTTAGGATGTAAAGTCTTTACTCGACCATTCATAATCTCGGGTTGTTTTGTATAATCTGAAACCTCCGTTACAGCAATACCCGCAGACGCAAGTGCTTTGAAAGTTCCGCCTGTCGACAGAATTTTAATCCCAAGTTTATGTAACTTAGACGCCAGTTCAACTATTCCTGTTTTATCGTAAACACTTATTAAAGCAATAGGTTTTAATTCAACATTTTTCAATATTTTATCCTGTATTTTTTTAATTTTGCCCTTAGAGTTGCTCTATTGATTCCTAAAATACTTGATGCCTTTGATAAATTACCCTTTGCATACTTTAGCACAACCTCAAAAAGAGGCTTTTCGACCTGAGATAGGGTAAGACTATGAAGGTCAGAAGGTTTTTCACCTTGCAGATCATTCAAGTATTTTTCTATACTTTTTTTCACAAACTGATGTAATTTTCGTTCTGATTTTTTTGTCATATTTACTAAACGATTTTTTCCCTAATTTTTGCTAAAAAGTTTTGTTGCGCTAAAACATCCCTCAATTTATTAAATTCCCTAGGCTCTCCATAGTGTTTTAATTCGCTTTTTTGAAAAAACCACTTTACATGCTTACGCGCAATTAAGAGTCCTCGATTCGAACCGTAAAGACTATAAAGCGAATCAACATAATTTTCTAACACGTCCAAAATTACCATTTGGTCTGGCGGTGAATATTTTACACCATTTAAGTGAGCTCTTATCATAGAAAAAACCCAAGGATTGCCACAAGCCCCTCTTCCGATCATAATTCCGTCCGCGCCTGATTCCTCAAGAGCCAGAGCGGCTGATTTACCATCTGAGACGTCGCCATTTAGCAAAACTGGTATCTTTACAGACTCTTTTACTTTTTTCACAGTGTTATATTCAGCTGGTATTTTATAAGAACAATCTCTAGTTCTTCCATGTATTGTAATCGCTTGAACGCCACATTTTTCAAATTCCTGGGCAAGAGTGAGGGCATTGATTTTTGTTTTATTGATACCAGTCCGCATTTTCACAGTAACCGGGCAATCGACCGCTGAAACAACCGCCTCCACGATTTTAATTGCACTTAAAGGGTTTCCCATCAAGGCTGATCCCGCATGCTTTTTATTAACTTTTTTTGCTGGACATCCCATATTGATATCAATGATATCTGCCCCTAAGTCACGAGCGTAAGATGCAAAAAAAGACATCTCCGATGGATCCGATCCTAGTAGTTGGATAACTCGAGGAGAATCTTTCTCATAAGAAATGAGTCTTAAATTTTTTGACAATTTAGTTCGCAAACTGGCTCGCGCAGCTATCATTTCACTGAGACTAAAAGAAGCGCCGGTGGTTTGGCATATTTTCCTAAACGGCGAATCGGTAACACCAGACATTGGGGCCAATATTATTGGTTGTTCTATTTCAAACTTGCCAATTCTCATATGATTTTATTTGGGCGCCAGAATTACTGACGCCCATTCATTTATTCTTCTTGTTTCAACTATTTCAAAGTCAGATTTATAGCTTTTTACTAAGGCGCAAACCTGACTCTCTAAAATTCCAGAAATTAAAACGAACCCGTATGGTGCAATCCACTTTGCAAACTTAGACTTAAATTCCACTAATGGATTTAACGATATGTTTGCTACTATTAAATCAAAGAACTGCCTTTCGAAATCTCGTGGAGGTGAAATAATAATTTTTTTGGGAGGGATTTTGTTTGTTCTCACGTTGTTATCAGCTATCTCAAGGGCAAGTGGATCTGTATCGATAGCATAAACTTTATCAAAGCCTGCCAAATGAGCCGCAATTCCTAAAATACCTGTCCCACACCCGAGGTCTAACATCACGCCTTTCTTTAATTTTTTTATATTAAAAATATTTGCAAGGCATAAACGGGTGGTTTCGTGCGAACCTGTGCCAAAAGCCTGCCCGGGATCGAGCTTTATAACCGCGCCTCCAATAGTCGGAGGGTTTAACCAAGTAGGGCAAATTGTTAGGCCAAAATCAAAAGATATCGGCTTAGCTTCAGCTTTCCATTTGAGATGCCAATCTTGGTCATCCAATTTATTATATTTTATAATAAGGTTATCAGGAATAAATAATTGAAGGGCTGAAACAACTTCAGAAAATGATTTTGATTCGGAAAAAATCGCAGATAATGAAGTAATCCTTGAAATTGGTTCTTCGGCTTTGTCAATAGGTCTAAGTGATATAGATTCGGCGTTAATCGAAGTTAGAAAATAATCTAAGATATTTGCCTGGTTACTCTTGATTCTTAGCGATAATTTCCACAAATCAGTTTATCTTTTTAATCTTGCTTTCTAAATAGTTAATATCATGCTTACCAGAAACAAAATTAGCATCACCGACCAAATCAGAAAGCATATTTATATTAGTCTGTATTCCCTCAACTACAAATTCTGCTAATGCGTTTTCAGTCCTTCTAATCGCCTCGCTCCTTGTTTCCGCATAGCAAATTAATTTACCAATGAGTGAATCATAGTAAGGCGGCACGTTGTAACCGTTATAAATATGAGAGTCAACCCTTATTCCCGGACCTGCTGCAGCATGATATTGCGTTATTTTTCCAGGAGAAGGTCTGAATGTTTTTGAATCTTCAGCGTTGATTCTACATTCAACAGCGTGACCTTTAAAAAAGACATCCTTTTGCTTAATCGTTAACTTCTCTCCTGCTGCCACCTTAAGCTGTTCTTTAATCAAATCTATACCCGTAACGAGCTCAGTAACAGGATGCTCTACTTGTACCCGAGTGTTCATTTCAATGAAGAAAAATTTTCCACCTTCATATAAAAACTCGAAAGTGCCAAGCCCAATATAGCCCATGTTTATGGCCGCATTAACACACATATTTCCAATTTTTTCTCTCACTTTTGAGGATATATCTGATGCAGGACATTCTTCGATTACTTTTTGATGACGTCTTTGTAATGAACAATCCCGCTCTCCTAAATGAATCCCATTGCCATGAGTATCGGTAAGAATTTGAAATTCAATATGTCTAGGATTTTGTAAAAATTTCTCCATATAAATTCTATCATCATTAAAAGCTCCGGCGGCTTCCTGCTGAGTCAAACTAACTGAGCTTTTTAAAGATGCCTCGGTCTGAACTACTCGCATCCCTCTGCCACCACCACCACCAGCCGCTTTCAGTATTATGGGGTAACCAATACTTTTTGCTAATTCTCGAGATTCATCATGATTTAAACCAAGTGGTTTATCGGAGCTTGGCAGGCATGGAATTCCTTCTTTACGCATTCTGGCAATTGCGGATAACTTATCCCCCATAATTTTTATAACTTCCGGTGGAGGGCCTATAAACACAAAGCCACTTTTCAATACTTTTTCAGCAAATTCAGCATTTTCAGAAAGAAAACCGTAACCAGGATGTATAGCTACAGCATCTACTACCTCGGCTGCCGCAACGATAGCCGGAATATTCAAGTAACTATCTTGGGGAGCAGAGGGGCCAATACAAATTGATTCATCGGCTAATTTAACGTGCATAAGTTCCCGATCAGCCTCAGAATGAACAGCAACCGTTTTTACGCCCAAATCTCTACAAGCTCTAAGAATTCTTAAAGCTATTTCGCCCCTGTTTGCTATTAGAATTTTTGAAAACATTTCCAGTTAATCAATCACAAATAACGACTGGTTAAACTCAACAGGAGAACCGTTGTCTACCAAAATCGCTTTAATTTTTCCTGAAAATTCTGACTCGATTGGATTCATAGTTTTCATAGCTTCAATGATGCAGAGAGGGTCACCTTCTTTGATAGTTTGTCCAATTTTAACAAACGGGAGTGCTTCGGGAGAAGGCGCCGCATAAAATGTTCCAACCATTGGTGATTTAACTATACTTCCATCATCGTTACCAGCTACTGGCCTTTTATCTGAGACAGTTTCTACAGTTTTATCTACTACAACTGTTTGGGAGGAACTATTTCTAGTAACTCTGACCGACTCTTCCCCCTCTCTGATTTCAATTTCAGACACTCCTGATTCTTCTATCAGCTCTATTAATTTTTTTACCTTTCTGATGTCCAAAGTATTACCCCGATTTCTAATCTAATTTATTTATATGGTCAAATAAAGCTTGCAAACCCAACACATAGGAAAACGCACCAAATCCAGAAATTATTCCAATAGCAATATCTGACAAGAGTGTTTTATGGCGAAACTCTTCCCTAGCAAATATATTGGAGATATGAACTTCCACAAAAGGTATGCCGACAGCCAGAAATGCGTCTCTGATTCCGATGCTTGTGTGACCATAGGCTCCTGGGTTGATTAATATACCTTCGCTTCGGTCATCCATCGCCGACTGGATACGATTAATTAAATCAGCTTCCGAGTTAGATTGAAATGAATCTAAATCAAAGCCATTTTCGCTCGAAAATTTTTGGCATTTAGACAAAATATCACCTAGAGAACTATCACCATATTTAGCTGGTTCTCTTACCCCCAACAAATTCAAATTAGGGCCATTTAACAAGGTTACTTTTTTCAACTATTCTCTCCGAATTCGCTTGGAGAAGATACCAAATTTACCAATAAAAATAAAGAAATTGTCAGCTTTTAACTAATTTTCGTCTCTTTTTAAGAAAGTTACGGACTATTTAAAACCAACGATGCTTAAATAGTACTATTTAGACCATATTTTTATCTTATTTAAATGGATTTTGATACTTTTAGACACTTATTGACTCTTTTCAGTTAATTTTTTTGCATCTAATACAGCTTCTGAAAGACGTTCGTAACTAACCTCCCCAACAATACTACTTAAGAAATTCCCATTACTGTCAGTAAAAACTGTAAATGGCAAAACACCCATTGAGTTACCGTAATGTCCCATCAGGTTGCTGACATCCTGTTGTCCGAAAAAATGAGGGTAATCAACAGGCTGAATTGTGAGAAAATCTTTTATTTGATCCTCCTCATCCAGGGCAATACCTATAATCCCAATCCCTTTTGTAGATTCTTCCACAAATTTTTTATTAAAAATTGGTATCTCCTTTCTGCATGGAGGACACCATGTCGCCCAAAAATTTATCACGTTCACAACATTATTTTGTAGTGGCAGTACAGACTCAATCATTCCAATAGTTCTAAATTTTTGCTTGATTAGGCTTCCAGAGTACAATGATTCGTCAAAATTTGGGGCTTTTTCTATTATCCCAGACCTTTTTATTTCTCCAAAAAAGAAACCTAAAATGAGTGATACTCCAATGACCATGGCAAGTTGCGCTTTGCTCATTATAGTTTCTCCATTTTTAAACCAAATACCTTTATAATTCGTTAACCCGAAGGAACTCAAGCATCGAATCTTTGTCTAAAGAACCAACAGACTTCTTTAGAACAGTCAGTTCCCTTGAGTCCAAAATCAAAAAAGCGGGTGGACCGTAAAGTATATATTTTTTTAACAAATCATTATGATCCTTTGTCATTTCAGTAACATCTATGTTTACTAAAATAAATTGATTCAATTTTTCACGCACATCTATATCAGTCAAGATATTATTTTCTATATGCTTACATTCGATACACCAGTCAGCATAAAATTTTACTAAGGCAGTATCATGGTTTTCTCGATTTGTCTGGATATGATTTTTGAGATCTTCAACATTGGTTTTATTGACCCAGTTACCCTCAAATAGACTACCCTCCACGGTTGCCTGATAATTGGAGAGATAATTTGAATTTTTGAAAATGATTCCATAGTTAAATAAGAGAACGATCAATACAATAAGGAACACTAGCCGGCTAGCCTTCTCCTGTTTGTATCTCCTTGAACGAACAGTGAAAAAGATAATTGCGGTTAGTGTATAAATTGTCCATATTGTAAACATAATAGAATTATCTATAATTCTTTCTAAAAACCATATGGCTGTTCCAAGCAAGACAACGGCTAGCAAATTTTTAATTTCAAGCATCCATTTGCCAGACTGAGGAATCAGATAATTAAAAGAACTTCCAAGCAAAATCAGTGGGGCGCCCATTCCAAGGCCCAAAAAAAATAGCGCTAAAAAGCCTAATAATATAGATTTGGTCTGCAATATAAACCCTAGTGCAGCCGCAAGAGGCGGGGTCACGCATGGAGTTGCAATAAAAGCTGAGACACTTCCCATAATCGACGCAGTAAAAAACGGGCCAAAAGATTTAGCTTTAGATAATTCTATGAATTTGGAATTAATTTTAGTGATTAAAGAGAAGCTAAAATTACTAACAGTGGCCATAGCCATAGCAATAAAAAACACAGCCAAAAATATTATAATGTAATCTTGTCTCACAATCGTTTGGACGCCTCCTCCTAAACTAGCGACCAATGCCCCGAATGTTGCGTAAGTGAGTGCCATCGAAACGACATAGGCTGTAGCCAGTGATAATGAACTGTTATTTGCTTTATTTTTTAGACCGATAATCACTGCTGACAAGATGGGCAGCATAGGAAGTACGCATGGGGTAAAAGCAAGAAGTAGACCGAATAGAAAAAAAGTTCCTGTTAGAACTAAAACATTTTCAGTGCCTATAGAATCAATTTCTGATTCGCCGTTGTCGGATCTCGACACCAATAAGTTTCTCTTTTGTGGTGGATAACAAAGCCCTTTCACGGCACAGCCTTGAAATGAAATTTCCAATTCTATTTCTTCTTTTTTCGATCGTTGTTCAATTTCTAGTAAGACAGTAACGCTATCGTTATATATTTCAACCAAACCAAATTGGGGATCTTCTATAGTTTGGCCAGACGGAATTTTAACCGCTTGAATAGTAAAATTTGGATCATTGAATTTGAACCTAAACTTATCTCGATAAAGATAATAACCGGACTCGATCAACCAACTGATTATTATGGTTTCATTTTTGATTAGAGGGGCTTGCAGTTTAAATGCCTCGTCAACTGGTAAGAAGTCGGATTTCTGGCTCTCAAAAATAGACTGAGCGGAGCAGAGGAAAGAAATTAAAAAGGTGGTAGTTAAAAAAAATAAAAATTTTAAGCGATACATTGTTCAATCCAAGCCATATAGTCTTCATTTACCCTTGAAACTGGAACAACTATAAATTCTGGTGTTTCATATTCATGGTGTTCTAAAATGAAACGCTCTAAATGTGCGACCTTATTCTTTAAAGTTTTTATTATGAGAAGAACCTCCGAGTCTTTAACCAACTTTCCTTTCCACATATAAATTGATGATTTTACAGGGAGCATTTTAATACAACCAGCAAAACGTCCTTCGATTATCCTTTCTGATAGAGCTAACGCTACATTTTCATTAGAACAACTCGAAATAACTACAACCAAGTTTGATTGAGCGCTTGAAATCATTTTTAATACCAACCATTACCTAACATTTTTTGCGGCCTTCCTTATGCTGATGAAAGTTTTTACAATTATTTTGTTATTACCATTTATTGAAGTAGTTTTTTTTATTTTGGCTAATAATTTTTTATCATTTACAAATATTGTATTTATTATACTAATTTCGGGAATTATTGGTTTTTACAACTTATCTCGCGCAAAAGTTGGAGCATCAAAAGCAATTAGGCTAATCTTAGAGCCTCAGGCAGATTATAAAAATCAAATGCTTAAGCCATTATTATATTGCATTTCCGGCTTGTTATTAATTATTCCAGGATTAATTTCCGATTCTGTCGGGTTAACGGTAATGTTATATGCAGGACTGGGTTTTAGGACAAAAGGTCATAATACAAAACAGGCTGATAAGAGGGGAGCGACCATAGAAGGTGAATACGATAGTGAAGACCGTTAAATTCAGTGTTTAAACCCAGTTTTTGATAGGCTACAATTCGAATGTCTTAAAGATTTTTTTCGTAATTAAGTAAATTGAGATTTGGTCTCAAGCTAGGAGAGTGTCAATGAGTTTTTCCGATCGAGATGGGTTTATTTGGATGGATGGGGAAGAAGTTCCATGGAGGGAGGCCAACATTCATATTCTTACTCACTCACTGCACTATGGTGTGGCAGCATTTGAAGGAATGAGAGCCTATGAAACAAAAAAAGGCACAGCTATATTCAGACTAAAGGAGCATGTTGATAGGCTTTTTAAAACAGCACATATCTTAGGAATGAAAATTCCGTTTAGCCCCGAAGAAATTGAAAACGCTTCCGTCCAATCAGTTAAAAGCAATAACCTTAAATCGGCATATATTAGACCATTGGTTTTTTATGGTTCAGAAGGAATGGGGCTTCATGCGAATAATTTATCAGTGCATGTTTCTATAGCTTCATGGATGTGGGGGACTTATCTGGGAGAAGACGCGCTCGCCAAAGGAATAACAGTTAAAACTTCGTCATTCACTAGGCATTTAGTAAACAGCGTTATGTGCCGAGCAAAAGCTACAGGTGGATATATTAATTCAGTAATGGCTCTTCAAGAAGTCGCTAAAGATGGATATGACGAAGCACTACTCCTAGATTCAGAAGGAATGGTTGCAGAAGGCACAGGAGAAAATATCTTCATCGTAAAAAAAGGAGAGCTTTTTACCCCTGTGCTAACGTCGGCTTTAGAAGGAATTACAAGAGAGACAATAATACAGCTAGCCAATAAACTCGAATTAAAGGTTTCTGAAAAAAAAATAACAAGAGACGAAGTATATATATCGGATGAAGCTTTTTTTACCGGAACGGCAGCTGAGGTAACCCCTATAAGAGAATTAGACGGTCGACAGATTGGAACGGGTACCATAGGTAAAATAACGTCTTTACTTCAAAACGCTTATCTCGAAGCAGTAAAAGGAGAAAAAACGTTTAACGAGGACTGGCTTACTTTTGTGCCCTAAGGAAAGAAATTGACGAAACGCTCGAAGGATTTCGTAATTTGGCAGATCTCCGATGGAAAACCGGGGCATGAGCGCCAAGTAACTGGACTAGTAAATGCCCTTGAGCGGGCCTTATTCAGAAATAAATTAGAATTGCATAAATTTAAAAGCGGATTTTTAAAAGCTTTCAAGGAGCTTTATACAAAAGACAACTATTTTACAAAACCGCCTAATTTAATAATAGGAGCTGGTCATAAAACCAATCTTAGTTTAATCCTGCTGAGCAAGATATTTGGAGGGAAATCGATATGCTTAATGAAACCGTCCATTCCGACTAAGCTTTTTGATTTGTGTATCGTCCCAAAACATGACCAAATAGATGGCTCAAATATCTTTGTAACTCAGGGGCCGCTCAACCCATTGAAAAATTTTTGTGCCGAAAAAAAAGGAGGGCTAATTTTAATTGGAGGTCCTTCAAAGCATTTCCACTTTTGTGAAGACACAGTATTAAAATCAATTCTCAATATTATTAGCAGCAAACCTAAAACTGAATGGAGCATAGCTGATTCAAGAAGGACGCCAATAAAAGTAAAAAAGCGCCTTATTAAAATTCAATCTGATACTTTAAAATACTATGACAGCAATTATACTAGTTCAAAAATGCTGGACAAAAAATTGGAACAGACCGAATATGCTTGGGTAACAACGGATAGCATGGCAATGATTTACGAAGCACTAACAGCAGGCGCAAAAGTTGGGATCATTGAATTACCACAAAAAAGTAATAGTAAACTGGTTCAACATATTAAGGTTCTTTCAAGCAAGCAAGCTTTAAACCGTAAAGGCTCCTTCCTAGAAATGCAAATTTGTGAATCTGAAACGGTCGCTAAAAAGATAATTAATTTATTTTCAAATGAATTCCGAGTCTAAGCGAACAGTAGCTCAAGTTCTCCCAGCCTTAACTACTGGCGGTGTCGAGCGAGGCGTTATTGATCTATCCAAAGAATTACTTGAAAAGGGTTTTCGACCGTTAATTATATCTGCGGGTGGTGAACTTGCCTCTGAGCTGAATGACCTAAAAATCAAACATATTCCATTGGAAATTGGACGAAAAAGATTATCTACGTTTCTAATGATTCGGAAACTTTCAGAAGTATTTTTGCATGAAGAAGTGAATATTATCCATGCCCGCTCCAGGCTGCCTGCTTGGATTAGCAAATTTGCTCTTAACAGGATAAAGAAGAAAAGGAAAATATCTTGGCTGACCACCGTACATGGTCCTTACACAGTGAATTTTTATAGTAGGATTATGACCTCCGGAGATATAGTAATCGCCGTTTCGGATTTTATAAAAAATTATATAATCAATAATTATGATATTGACCCAAAGAAAATCATTACTATTCCGAGGGGGGTAGATGTTACAAAGTATCACCCGGGATATAAGCCCGATAAAAGCTGGTTTGATAGTTTGCATCTCAGAGAGCAATGGTCTATCGAGAAACCAATTTTAACCTTACCAGCAAGACTTACAAGGTGGAAGGGACAGGAACAATTTATTGATCTGCTTTTTAAATTAAAAAATAGGGGTTTTGAATTTCACGGCTTAATTGTTGGAGGAGCACATAAAAATAAAACTGAATATGGTAGATTTTTGCAAAGGAAAGTTGCAACCTTAGGCTTATCTGATCACATCAGTATTCTAGGGAATAGAAAAGACCTGAGGCAGATAATGGCTATATCTAGTATAACATTTTCGCTAACCCAAAAACCGGAGGCTTTTGGAAGAACAACCGTAGAATCACTTAGTTTGGGTATACCGGTAATAGGATATAATCATGGCGGAACTGGTGAAATATTGAAAAAATGGTTTCCAATTGGCCTGGTCAAACCATTTATGATCGATGAGGCAGTAGATAAAGTAGCCTTATTGTTACAAAGTCCTCAAATAGTTCCTTTTAAAAACCCCTTTCCTCTTCAAAACATGTTGGATAGCACGCTCAATATTTATAACAAACTCTCCGATGCTAAAAATAAATAGAGAAAATGGGAACAAAAAGATTTTAATAATCAAGCTCGGGGCTTTGGGCGATCTGATAATTGCCACCCCATTTATAAAGGCTATTATAGATAATAATAAGAGCGCGCAAATAGTAGTCCTGACGAGAAAGAGCTATGCGACTTTTTTCGAGGGCTGGGATGAGATATCGCTAATCACTTTAACAGATTCATCTTGGGGGGCAACCTTTAAAATCTTATCCGAAATTCGAAAGCCATTCTGGGATAAAATTTATGATTTTCAAGGAAACCGAAAATCCCGAACGATGGTGTTTTTTTGTAATGCAAATGAGAAAATTGGCAACCATAGATTTCCAAATACAATCTATCCTGAACAAGCATGGAGTAAACAAATACATATTTTTTACAGGATGAAAAACCTACTTGAAATGAATGGAATTGAAGGCATAGGAGAAACACCTCGTTTGGATTATGGAGAGGACGAAAAAATAAAAATTAATAAATGGCTGGACGATCATATTTTTAATAAAAGATTTGTCATTCTACATGCAGGTTCAAATCGAAATCGACAAAATAAAAGATGGCCTTTTTTTGATATTTTAGCAGCAAGACTTAATTCTGAGGGCTATCAAATTGTATGGATCGGAGGAAGTGATGACAAGGATATAAATGAAACCTTATCAAGCAAAATAGGAATTAACACAACCGGCATATTTTCTATCCGGGAACTAGCTTGCTTAGGAAAGTTTGCCGCCTTTGCTGTAACAAATGACTCTGCCCCCATGCACATTCTATCTTCTTGCAATATACCTGTATTTGGAATATTCGGCCCATCTAATAAGGCCATACACCATTCAATCAGCAACAACTTTAGGGCAATCTCCTCAGAAAAATCAAATGGTGATATTGCCTCTATTAGTATTGATAAAGTGTGGAATGAATTGGAACAAAAAGAGCTAGTAGGCTAAAATATCTTTATATAATTTATGGTATAGAGGGACTACTGCTTCAGCCGAATACTTCGCTTTAAACTCTTGACCAGCTTTAGCGGCTTTCTCAAATCTTAGAGGATCTTTAATAATTAATTCAATCTTTTTGGCGATCTCGACTTGATTAGGGGCATCCAGAAAGTAACAAGTTTCCGTGCTCAATATTTCTAAGGGCCCTTGGGTTTTCGTTGATAAAATAGGGACTCCTGCCGACATCGCGTCAAGAATAACCAAACCAAAAGGTTCATCAAGAGATGGTAATACAAACAGATCAGCGTTACTTAGAAAAGTCCTTACATCATCTATCCATTCATGTAACTGAATCTCATCATTGTGCTTACTTTCATTAATTATTTTTAAAAGAGAAACTTTTTCTGGCCCCGATCCCGCAATGTGAAGTGATACTGCCCCTCCTTTATCTCGAAGATCAACTATTGCTTTTATAAGATTTTCAAACCCTTTTTTCTTTACAAACCTCCCTAGTGTTTTGATCACAAAACCATTTTGCTCCATTTTAACTTTGGCTCTAAATTGATCCGTAATTTTATCATCAAAGCTGCAAAAATTAGGTATCTTGATCAAGCGCTCTTGCTCAAAACCGTGACGAAGCATATGTGTCCGTTGCGCCTCAGTAGTTACAACTATTTTTGAAGTATTGTGATAATATTTTGGGTTTACCAAATTATGAGTCTTGGAAACAACTGGTACTGATAAGATTTTTCCTATTATACCTCCAAACTTTGTTGCCCTGGCTAAATGACAGTGAATCAAATCAGGATTAAATGCTTTTATCTTAAACAATAGTTGGATGAGCGCAAAATAATCGTGCGAGTTTAAACAAAATATAGACTTAACCAATATGTTGCGGTTTTCGTAAAAATATTGTTTTGCTTTACCACCTTCGATGCCAATTGCTAAAATTTTCAAGTTCTCCTGAGCTAAATTGTTAACAATCTCAATATAAGATTTCTCAGCTCCACCCAAATCTTTCGATAACATAATGTGCACTACTCGCATGCCATAATTCCTTTTACTTTTTTGAACACCTCATAAACAGAGAGATTTTCTAATCTTGAATTCGGCGACAATAAAACCGTTCCTTCAGAATGCCATGGTCTATAGCGTTGATAATTACCTGGACCGAAAAGAGTCAACGTTTTACAGTCAACACTCGCTGCCATGTGGCCAAGACCACTATCATTGCCAATAAATAATTTTGCTCGTTTCATGATAGAGGCTGCCTCTAATAGTTTTGTTTTTCCGCGCAAGTCCAATACCTTACTAAATGATACTCCAAGTTCTAACTTGATTTTCGCATCAAAATCGCTTCCTAACAAAACCACACGGGTCGTTAACTTTTGTTCTAAAATACCCTGAATTAATTTTCCATATCTCACACCTGGCCAGATTTTTTCTGACCAGTTAGCACCAGGCGCGACAACGATAAATTCGTCGTCTAAATTTGAACCGTGATTAATATCTAATACTCTCTCAATCATGTTAGATTGATACAATTTACATGGTGGTGGATTTTTCCAATCAGGCAAAATCTTTTTTACAATAGAAAAATGTTGATAAACAGAATGTTCATTTTTATATTGGCTGGAGTAATTCATTATCCTTTTTCTTCCTCTCAGTAAGAATGGTAGAAAGGGAGTCCTCAAATCTAAAATTAAATCATATTTTACTCGCCGTAAAGACTTAAGAAAGCGTATTTTTTCGGTAAAATTAGCTTTTTTATTTTTGTTAAAAATTTTGTTAACGTATGGAAATGGTTCGAGTAATGAAGATGACCTTTTGTCCCCAACAACATCAATCTTGATGTTAGGAAAACTTTTGTTTAAAGCTTCAAAAATCGGTGTGGTCATAATCAAATCACCAACATTGCTCAAAGTTATAATTAAACAATTTTTCAACTTAGCTCGCCGCTTTTATTTACCAATACAAAACTTACTAAATATGTCACCTAGGAGGTCTTCCGTGCAGTACTCACCAGTGATTTGCGATAGATAGTTAATTGAAACTTTATAATGTTCCGCAAGCAGTTCTGGATTAGTGGTAGTTGCTAAACTGGAGGCACTAGCTAATTCAGATAAGGCACACTCAAGGGCTATTATGTGTCGATTTCTGGCTATAAACTCTGTCTCCCCTTCATCTTCCGGCATCAAACTTGAAATTATTAGATCTATTAGATTGGGTATACCTTCCCCTGTGAGGGCTGACACACCGACAGAATTATGTTTATCATTCAGCCCTTTGTCGTAACCTTTCAATTTATCAACTTTATTTAAAACTAATATTAGTTTATTTTGATGATTTTCTAATCCTACGCTTCGTAGAGTGTTTCGGAAATCATTTAAGTCTTCAGTATTATCGATTATTAGTAGCACTAAGTCGCATAGTTGAACGGCTTTTTTTGTTCTGCTAATACCCTGTTTTTCGATTGCGTCGGCATTTTCTCGTATACCAGCGGTATCAGTTAGGTTCAGTAGATTGCCATTTAATTCAAGTGAAACTTCGATAGTATCGCGTGTAGTTCCAGGTTGTTCGCTTACTATTGCTCGATCCGAAGATGATAAGATGTTCAGAAGACTTGACTTGCCAACATTTGGTTTTCCTGTTAAAGCTACTTGAAAACCCGTTGATAGTTTAGCCCCTCGTTTAGCATCAGATATCAAGCATTCTAACTCTTGTTGTTGCCTTGCTAGATTTTCTTTAAGCAGAGTGCCGATACTGTCAGCTATCTCACTAAAATCTATAGCTGCCTCTAGTTGTATCAAAGAATTTTTTAAAAGAGATAAAACTGAATTAACTTTTTTGGAAAAGGTACCTGAGAGCGATCGACGCGCACTCCTTACTGCTCTTAGGCTTTGGCTATTAATGAGATCAGCAATTGCTTCAGCTTTTTCCAGAGATAATTTTCCATTCCTAAAGGCTCTTTCTGTAAATTCTCCTGGATTAGCAGGCCTCGCACCCCTAATACAACATAAGGAGATGATTTCATTCAAAATTATGGGATTGCCATGACATTGAATCTCAATAAGATCCTCTCCAGTATAAGACCTTGGGTTTAAGTAAAGTATCACGATAGCCTCGTCCAAAATTTGATTATTTTGGTCTCTTATATCGCAAAGAGTTGGCTTCCTCTCGGTAAGATTTTTACTAGTGACACTTTGTGCGACAGCAATAGCACAATGACCGGAGATTCGGATAATACCGATTCCGGCTCTTCCACTTGGAGTTGATATTGCCACAATCGTATCATTAAACATTTTGTTCTTACTTCTGTTCTAGCTGCTGGGTGATTCTCCACTGTTGTAGAATAGATAAAACATTATTTGCTAACCAATAAAGAACCAGACCGGAAGGGAAAAAGGCAAAAAATGCCGTAAACATTATTGGTAAAAACTGCATTACTTTTGCTTGAATGGGATCAACCGGAGGAGGATTTAGTTTTTGCTGAACCCACATACTAAGGCCCATCAAGACAGGCAATACAAAAAACGGGTCTTTTGAAGAAAGATCAACTATCCAACCAATAAAAGGTGCGTGACGCATCTCTACACTTTCCAACAAAACCCAATATAGGGCAATAAAAACTGGTATTTGTATTAAAATTGGAAAACAACCTCCTAAAGGATTTATTTTCTCATCTTTATACAATTTCATCATTGCTTGATTCATTTGTGTCTTATCGTTTGAGTATCGCTCCTTAATTGCCATCATTTTGGGTTGTACTGTTTTTAGCTTTGCCATTGACCTGTAGCCCGCAGCTGATAGTGGATAGAATATTAATTTAATTAAGATTGTAAGTAATATGATTGCCCAACCCCAATTTTGTACGATTTCATGAATAAAGCTAAGAGTTATAAATAAAGGTTTAGATAAAAACCATAAAATCCCGTAATCTACGGTCAAATCAAGACCAGGCGCAATTTTTTGTAGCACTGGCTGAGTTTTCGGGCCGACATAGAAAGCACTTTCTAGATTAATTGAGGTATTAGGTTCTATATTGTGCCCATCGCTAACCAAGCCCACCGTATATTCGTTAGTTTTAGGGAATGTTTTAGAATAATAACTATAGCCTGATGAAGGCGGTGGAATCAGCGCGGAAACAAAATAATGTTGCATGTTGCCAATCCAGCTATTTAAACTTTTTTCTTTGATTGACTGATCAAGCAAGTCATCGAAGTCGAATTTTTCGTATCGATTTTCCGGAGTCGAAAACACTGCTCCTGCATAAGTATAGATTAGTCCATTTCTAGAAGAAATTACTTTACGCTTTAATTGCTCATAGTTGTGCACAGCTATAGCTGACGAAGAATTATTCTCTATTATATATTCCACGTTAATTAGATAGCTATTCAGTTCAATCTTGTATATTTTTTTAACCGAAATATCGTTTTTTGTATGATTAAATATGGCAATTAAATGGTCTTTGTCTTCTTCTGTATTGGATTCAAACCCTATGAATTCTAAATTGAATCTAGAATTATGATTGGGAAGGTTTTCATCACCAGCCAGTCCATTTTGATATGCGAAGAAATTTAGATTAGAAGTGTTGAGCATTTCAACAAAATCGTCTGGGCGGTCGATTGAGGTTGGATACTGCTTCAAAGATAATTCGGAGATCAAGCCTCCCATCGGGTTAAACCCTAAAGCAAAAACATCTGTTTCTATTCTTTCAAGCTCTAATGCTCTGTCAGCCTCCTGGTTAATTGGAAAGTTTTCATTAACGGTTGTTGGTGGTTTTGGAACATCTATATCACTATCAAATATAACCTCATTATCTTGGGAATTAGACTGTTTTATGGGAGCTGATTTAATTTGAGGATCATGTTTGTCTTCCCACGCTTGCCATAACAACAAGCCCAAAAAAATTAACGTGATCATCAGAAAAGGCCTAATTCGTTCCATCAATATTCCTCAAGAAGTTAAAATTTTTTTTGCAAGCTAGAGGGGATTTCATTTAGCAAAGTCAATAACGATGCCCTAATTTCTTTGTTCGAACACGTAAGTAAGCGGTGCCTACAAATTACCAGGTAATCGAACGGCTGTATAACGTCAATTCTATCTCTAAACACTTCTCTCAATAGTCTTTTCACCTTGTTCCTCTCGACTGCTCCAGAAATTTCTTTTTTGGGAACTCGAATAGCAAATCGTGGAAACGCTACCTCATTAATGTTCCAAAATAATTTTAAACTCGTAGATTTTAGCATTACCCCATTGGCAAAAATTTTATCAAAACAATTCTGCTTATAAATTTTATGCTTTGAGGAAAATCCCATGAACAGTTCATTAATCTGCGGCTAAAACATATCGGCCTTTTGCCCTTCTGGCTTTAATTATTCGGCGACCGGCTTTGGTTTTCATTCTAGCTCTAAATCCGTGCTTCTTTGAGCGTTTGAGTCTATTTGGTTGAAAAGTTCTTTTCATATCTATTCACCAATTTAAGTATTTTATGTTAGTGTTACAAATGCATTAATTTAGGGTCGAGATACTATTATCTTTTCTTTGGTTTAGCAATGTTTTCGCAACAAATATGCTAAATTCCAAAATTACTATCATAATATTTTGAAGAGACCCTGTCACTTTATAAAGAGATAACTATTGAAAACATCTAAAAACTGGGAAAACTGTCTCAAGGATTTAAGAGACGAATTATCTGCAAAAGAATACAATACATGGATAAAACCAATTCAATGTGAAGAATTAGACAATCACATTAAGATTTTAGCGCCTAACAGCTTTGTGTTTGACATATTACTTGAAAAGTATGCCGATCTGGTTACTAAAGTAATCAAAAACCATTTTAGTTATGATTTTGAAATTATTTTTGAAATTGGTAGTAATCGTATTACTAATAATTTTGACAAAGTCAAAAAAAAACCACCTCAATTTAGAAAATCGGGACTACAAGACTTTACGTTTGACTCGTTTGTGAACGGTAAGTCCAATCAAATAGCCAGAGCTGCGGCGATTCAAGTCTCGGAAAGCCCAGGTAAAACTTACAACCCTTTATTTGTTTCAGGCGGGGTTGGGTTAGGTAAAACTCATTTGATGCATGCGGTGGGTAATTTAATAACTAAGTTTAACTCGAATTCTCGAGTGGTTTATGTTCATTCAGAGGCTTTTGTACAAGATATGGTAAGAGCCCTTCAGCACAACAAAATTGATGTTTTTAAAAAATTTTATCGTTCAGTTGATGCTTTATTAATTGATGATATTCAGTTTTTTGGTGGTAAAGAGAGATCTCAAGAAGAATTCTTTCATACATTTAACAATCTATTAGAAGGCAAACATCAAATTGTTTTAACTTGCGACACATATCCCAAAGAGGTTACGGGAGTAGAGGAACGATTAAAGTCCAGATTCGGATGGGGTTTAAGTGTGAATATAGACCCTCCAGAATTAGAAACACGTGTTGCAATCCTGATGTCAAAGGCTCAACTAATGGGGGTAGATTTGCCTGACGAGGTTGCATTTCTTATAGGAAAAAGATTTAGGGCTAATGTTAGGGAGCTTGAGGGGGCATTGCATCGAGTTGTTGCAAATTCGAATTTTATGGGACATCCCATTACCCTAGATTTTGCCAAAGAAGCCCTAAAAGATTTACTCGCCCTGCAAGACAAAACTATAACCTTACAAAACATACAAAAAACAGTTGCAGAGTATTATAAAATTAGAGTTGCAGACATCTTATCTAAACGACGTAATCGTTCCATAGCTAGACCACGGCAAGTAGCAATGGCTCTATCCAAAGAATTAACTACGCATTCTCTGCCCGAAATCGGTGATGCATTTGGTGGAAGAGACCACACTACGGTTATTCATGCATGTCGTAAAATTTCGGAGCTAAAAATCACTGATACAAAGGTACAAGAAGATTATTCCAACTTAGATAGGATTCTATCTAGTTAAATTGTTAACAACCTATTTATAACTTCAAAAAGTTATGATGGGGTATTTTTTATACAGTTCTATCAATAATCTATCCACAATAAAAAAACAATGTTATTTTTTTATTGTTAACGCTAATTTCATGATTTACAATTACTTTTTGACTTATTCACTAATCCACAGAACTAATAATTATAATGAATATAAATATAAAAAGAGAATTATTATTACCAGCCTTACAAAGAGCAAATGGGGTCATAGAAAAGAGACAGTCTATTCCTGTTTTATCCAATGTCTTGTTCCATTGTGATGCACAACAATTGACAATTACCGCAACCGATACAGAAGTTGAAGTTAACACATCAATGTCTTTAGGTACCCAAGAACAAGCGAAAGTAGCAATACCGGCTCGAAAGTTATTCGATATTTGTAAAGAGCTTCCCGAAAATTCAGATATAAAAATCGAATTATCGTCTAAGCAAGCTAAGATAAAATCTGGTCGTAGCCGGTTTACACTTGCCCTTAGTTCTGGGCAAGAGTTCCCCAAAATCGGAGATTTCGATAATCTTTGTGAATTTAAAATAGAAATAGGGCTTCTAAAAAATTTAATCGACAAAACAGAATTTGCCATGGCTTTACAAGATGTAAGGCATTATCTAAACGGACTATTACTAGAAGTTAAGGATAATTTAATTAGGACAGTTGCTACCGATGGTCACAGGCTCGCTATGGCTGAAGAGAATGTTAAAGCGGAGTCGGGGGAGTTAATCCAGTCCATCATCCCGAGAAAAGGAGTTATAGAAATAAACCGTTTATTATCGGGTTTTGACAAAACCACTCAAGCTGAGGTGCGATTGGGAACAAACCATTTGAAGATAACGATATCAGATGAAGTTTCTTTGACTACGAAGCTGCTAGAGGGGGCGTTTCCTAACTATAACAAAGTAATTCCTTCACAAACATTAACTCCTCTTCATATTGATAAGGAAGTACTTCGTGGTGGGTTAAACAGAGCAGCCGTATTGGCGTCCGACAGAAATCCTTTAGTTAAAATGAATATTTCTAGAGAATTAGTCATGGTAACGGGGACTAATCACGAGCAAGAAGAAGCGGTAGAAGAGCTTGAAGCAGAATATACTGGTGATTCGCTTGAAGTCGGATTTAATGCGTCTTATTTGCAAGACATACTACAGGTCATTCCCGGGGATTCCGTAAGGATTGATCTACAAGGATCAGATGTTAGTTGCTTGGTGTCTGCACCAAACAATGAAGATTTGACGTATGTTGTTATGCCAATGAGGATATGATATTTTAAAGGAGATAGAATCATTTAAATGCATTTATGCGATTTTAATATCAGTAATTTAAGATGTATAAGCCAAACGTCGGTTGAGCTGGATAAAGGTATTAATCTGATAATTGGCGAAAATGGTTCCGGAAAAACCTCATTTTTAGAAGGCATTTACTTATTAGCAACAGGAAAAAGTTTTAGCGCTGTTAAAAGGCGCGATTTAATAAGAGACGGTACTTGTAGAATGGGAGTAGCCGGTGTCTTTGTTAGTTCTTTTGGCTTAGAGTCAAAAATAAAGTTAGAGAAAAGTTATTCGGAAACTAATTATACTTTACAGGGGCAGAGTGTAAGAAAAACTTCGGATGTAGCTGCTAAAATTCCTATTTTGGTAGGTAATTCAAGGGCGGCCGATCTGCTTACTGATTCACCTAAGGCGCGAAGAGACTTATTAGATCGAACGGCGTTTCACGTGAAACCAAGCTTTTTGTCGATTTGGCAAGAGTTAAGGAGAGCTCTTGCTCAAAGAAACAATGTTTTAAAGTCTGGCTATTCATCGAACCAGCTATGCTATTGGGATAAACTGGTAAGTGAAAAGAGTAACGAGATGGATGCTTATCGCAAGGAAATCGTTGATAAAGTAAATTATTTTCTGACTAAAAGCACTTTGAAGGAGGAGTTGGGAGATGTATCGTTTGATTATTACAGTGGGTGGGACACCAATTTCCCCTTGTTACAGCATCTAACAAGCAATAGAGAATCAGAATCTAGAATAGGGTATACTTTATATGGAGCTCATCGGGCCGACTTACGCATTAGAGTTGCCGGAAAATCCGGCGCAAAGCGACTTTCAAAGGGACAGTTAAAATCCGTAGCATTCGAATCGATAATAGCTTTACACGAGTATATCAGTGAAAACGGGCCTGCTAAACCGATATTTCTAGTAGATGATTTAAGCGCCGAGCTGGATAATGTAAAGCAAAGGCGCTTAATCGGTAAAATATTAAGATTGAGTGGGCAGAAAGTTCTGAGTAGTATCCAACCTGATATAATGGAGTTTCTTGATAATGAGGGGCATAAGGTGTTTCACGTGAAACAAGGCAATATAACGTAAAGAAGGTAATTGTTGATGAGCTATGATTCTAAAAGCATCAAGGTTTTAAAGGGTCTTGATGCAGTAAAAAAAAGGCCTGGGATGTATATTGGGGATACCGATGATGGCACTGGCTTGCATCATATGGTTTTCGAAGTCGTAGATAATTCAGTCGACGAGTCTCTAGCTGGCTTTTGTAGCTCAATAGTTGTAGAGGTTTTCCCTGATAATTCGGTTGCTGTTTCTGATGATGGCAGAGGGATCCCAGTTGACATTCATGAGGAAGAAAAGGTTTCTGCTGCAGAGGTTATAATGACTACTTTACACGCAGGTGGAAAGTTTGATGATAATACGTACAAAGTTGCTGGAGGCTTACACGGTGTCGGAGTGTCGGTGGTAAATGCCTTATCTCAGAAGCTAGAACTAGAAATTTGTCGAGAAGGGCAGGTTTGGCACCAGACTTACATAGATGGAGTGCCCGAGGCTCCAATTGAAGTTGTTTCTACTAGTCAAAAGAGCGGAACAAAGATTAAATTTTTTCCAAGCCCATCAACGTTCCCCAATAGAAAATTCAACATTGATCTATTAGCGAAGCGATTGAGAGAATTGGCTTTCTTAAATTCGGGTTTATCTATTACTTTGGTTGATATAAGTAACAATATAAGACAGGAATTTAATTACTCCGGTGGTATTTCATCCTACGTAGAACATTTGAATAAAACAAAAACCACGTTGCATCATGAAATAATTAGTTTAGTCTCCACCAAGTCAGATATAGAGGTGCAATTATCCCTACAATGGACTGACTCTTATCACGAAACTTGTTTTTGTTATACAAACAATATTCCTCAAAGAGACGGGGGTTCACATTTATCGGGATTCCGTTCGGGTTTAACAAGAACCTTTAATCAATTTGTAGAAAAACAATTATCTGCCGTAAAGTCAAAGCCGAATATAACCGGGGATGATATCCGCGAAGGATTAACTTCTATCGTGAGCGTAAAAGTTCCAGACCCCAAGTTTTCATCGCAAACTAAAGATAAGTTGGTCTCTAGTGAAGTTAAACCTGTAGTAGAACAAATAGTTTCTGAAACACTCGAAAGTTTTTTGCTTGAAAAGCCTGCCGTAGCAAAGACTATCATTAATAAAACTATTGAGGCTGCTAGAGCTAGAGAGGCCGCCAGGAAAGCAAGGGAATTAACCAGAAGAAAGTCAGCGCTTGATGTGGCCGGCCTGCCAGGTAAATTGGCTGATTGCCAAGAAAAAGATCCAGCAGCATCAGAGTTATTCATCGTAGAAGGTGATTCAGCGGGTGGTTCCGCCAAACAAGGAAGAGATAGGAAGTTTCAAGCAATTCTGCCTTTAAAAGGTAAAATATTAAATGTCGAGAAAGCGCGGCCAGACAGAATTTTATCTTCTCAGGAAGTGGCTAGTTTAGTAACAGCTTTGGGGTGTGGAATAAAGAGCGAATACGACCGTGATTCTTTAAGATACCATAGGGTAATAATCATGACGGACGCTGATGTAGATGGCTCACACATTAGAACATTACTGTTAACTTTTTTTTACAGAGAAATGTTTGATTTAGTTCGTTCGAACCATATTTATATTGCGCAACCGCCGTTATACAAGGTAAAAAAGGGTAAAGTCGAGAGATATATTGCAAATGATGATCAGTTGCAGGCCTTCTATCTTGAGTCTGCACTTGTAAACTTAGAATTTTTCGTTGATAAAGAGAAGCTTGAAAACCGGCAACTACAGGAACTGGGGTCTCAATATTTAGAATTTGAAAATTGCAGAATGATCCTTGAAGCTAAGTATCCTCCGTTTTTACTTGATGCTTTAATGAAAACAAATATCCTACCAGCAGACTACACAAAAGAGTCTATGGAGAAATTTCTTAAACATTTAATTGTAAAATTTGACGACATAAAGTCTTTGGCAATTAAGAAGCATAGCGTAAAGGACGAGGGGAATCTTAAATGCAAATTGGAGATGTCTTACGAGCAGAAAGGAGTGAGCGGTAAAATTGTTTTGGCTTCGAATTTCTTTTTATCTGATGATTTTGATAAATATAGGAGATTGTTCGACAAATTGTTTGCTAATTGCTTTGTGCAAGTTAAGCATAAACAAGATCAGCCAAAAGATTTTCATAATGTTGGCTCTGCTATCGGGTATTGTGTTAATAACTCAAAAAAAGGTTCTAGCTTGCAACGTTATAAAGGCTTGGGAGAAATGAATCCAGAACAATTATGGGAAACTACAATGAATCCCGAGACAAGAAATTTACTTCAAGTCGATATCAAAGATGAAGAGAAGGCAACAGTGATTTTCTCCACTCTTATGGGTGACCAAGTTGAGCCGAGAAGGGATTTTATTCAACAGAATGCATTGAACACATCAAATGTGGATATATAGCTCCGAACATTGTAAACTTTAGCCTTATTTTTTTGTTTACTAGAGAAATGATTACAGATATTGACATAGTAATTAAGAGTGATAGAAGTGTTATCGGGAAAGAAGAGAAGCCCACAGTCGAGATAATTAAGGGGTTGTATAGTCTTCCCTTTAATGACCTTATTTCTAAAGCACATTCAATTCATAACGCAAATTTTGAACCTAATACTGTGCAGTTAAGCACATTAGTAAATATAAAAAGCGGTGCTTGCCCAGAGGATTGTTCTTATTGTCCTCAGAGTATTCGATATAAAACCAATGTCTCAACAACTACTTTAATGAGTGTGGAAGATATACTAGAGAAAGCAAAAAAAGCCAAGGAGTCTGGTGCGGGGCGATTCTGCATGGGAGCTGCTTGGAGGTCACCTAAAGATAAAGATCTTAAAGTGCTACTACCTGTATTGAAAGGAATTAAAGAGTTAGGCCTAGAAACATGTATGACTTTAGGTATGCTTACTGCGTCACAAGCAGACAAATTAAAAGAGGCAGGGTTAGATTACTACAATCATAATCTAGATACCTCAGAAAATTTCTATAAAAAAATAATTACAACTAGGACTTTTGAACAAAGATTAGAAACTATAAACAATGTTCAGAAAAGTGGAATAAAGGTATGCTGTGGCGGCATCATAGGTCTTGGTGAAACGGACAACGATCGCTTTGAATTATTGCATGTGATAGCTAGCATGGAGCCACAACCAGAATCAGTACCAATTAACACCCTGGTTAAAGTTAAAGGAACACCCCTTCAAGATGAGCAAGATGTTGAACCGATTGATTTGGTTAGGTTAATAGCAACTGCGAGGGTAATTCTGCCAAAAACTTACATTAGGCTGTCTGCAGGAAGGTCCTCAATGTCAGATGAATTACAGGCGTTATGTTTTTTTTCTGGCGCCAACTCTATTTTTTACGGCGAAGAATTGTTAACAACAGAAAACCCCAAGATTAATAAAGATAAGGCGCTTATGGAAAAACTTGGAATAATGTCTGAGTGAGGTGAGCGTATTAATCATTGGGTATCTTTCTTAAATTCGAGGTTAAATGAAAAAAAAAGAAAAAACCAATTTCGTCAGCTTGAAAGTGGTAACGTTAGTCAAAGACCCCTGATTAAAATCGGCTCCGAATTGTTGGTTAATTTCTGTAGCAATGATTATTTAGGAATGTCAATAAATCCACAAGTAGTGGCTTCAGTGAGAGAAGAACTAACCCATTCAGGCTTTGGTGCAGGCAGTGCGGCATTACTTGGGGGGCGTTGCAGCGCTCACTCTGATTTAGAAACCACACTATCCAGCTTATTGGGTTTCGAATCAGCACTAATATTTTCATCAGGCTATTTAGCCAACTTAGGTGCATTGAGCTCTCTGCTTACAAAAAAAGACAAGGTTTTTCATGACAGGCTGAACCACGCATCTT